>Ga0207833_100027_pt1 | contig 269502 bp, 249 predicted proteins | sample TtaePargueraPR_6_FD_187753 | JGI IMG/M metagenome (GOLD analysis project Ga0207833, IMG submission 187753) | Aerobic enrichment media microbial communities from Bioluminiscent Bay, La Parguera, Puerto Rico - Tt and E1 (2) (SPAdes) | ecosystem: Environmental > Aquatic > Marine > Unclassified ... | reverse complement strand
CATCGACACATACAATACCAGACGACCGCACCTTGCTCTGGCCATGCAAACACCAGAAGCCGTGCATCAAAAAGCCAGCGGTATGATCCCGCTGGCTCCATGAAAACTGTCAACGTATTTTAGGACGACACATGGTCATCTATTGTCTGATCAGAACAGAACACTTGGCAGCCAGGTTGCCAGCCACGGGAATGCCGCGACAAGGCAAAGGCCCAGCATCTGGATCATCACGAACGGAATGATACCGCGATAGATATCAAGTGTCTTGATCGCTGCCGGTGCCACACCGCGCAGATAGAACAGCGCAAAGCCGAATGGCGGTGTCAGGAAGCTGGTCTGAAGGTTGATGGCGATCATCACGCCCAGCCAGACCGGATCGATATCCATCTTAAGCAGGATCGGGCCGACAATCGGGATCACGACAAACACGATCTCGATAAAGTCGAGGAAGAATCCCATGAAGAACATCAGCAGCATGACCACCAGCATGGCACTGAAAACGCCACCCGGAAGGTTATGCAGCAATTCTTCAACCAGATGATCCCCGCCAAGACCGCGGAACACCAGCGAGAACACCGACGCGCCAAGCAGAATGACAAACACCATCGCGCTGACCTGAACGGTCTGGCGCACAACATGGCGCAGAACCGCCATATCGAGGCGCTTGTAGAATGCCGCAAGGACAATCGCACCGATCGAGCCGAATGCAGCGGATTCAGTCGGCGTTGCAATACCGGTCAGGATCGAGCCAAGAACAGCAACAATCAGAAGTCCCGGAGGCAGCAAGGCACGAAGAACTTCCCCCCACAGGCCTTCCGGACGTTTGCCTTCGACCAGTGCCGGGGCTGCCTTGGGATCAATCAGCGACTTGATAATGATCCAGGTGATATAAAGCGCAACCAGCAACAATCCCGGAATGAAGGCACCTGCAAACAGGTCCATCACCGAAATCGGTTCGGGTGCCCAGTTGCCAATCGCACGCTGTGCTTCGGCATAAGCGCCCTGAAGGATATCGCCCAGAAGAACCAGAACGATTGACGGCGGAATGATCTGACCAAGCGTACCGGACGCACAGATCACACCGGTCGACAGTTTCGGATCGTAACCGGCCTTCTGCATCGCAGGCAGGCTGAGCAGGCCCATCGTCACAACAGTCGCACCGACAATACCGGTCGATGCTGCCAGCAACATGCCGACAATCACCACCGAAATGCCAAGACCGCCGCGCATGGTGCCAAACAGCATACCCATGGTGGTCAGAAGCTTTTCGGCGATCCGCGCGCGTTCAAGCATAACCCCCATGAACACGAACAGCGGAATTGCCACATAGAGTTCGTTGGTCATCACACCGAAATAGCGTGACGGCAACGACCCCAGAAGCGGCATGTCGAATGTGCCCATCGCATTGCCGATAAGGGCAAAAGCAAGACCGGTGCCCGCAAGCGAGAAAGCAACCGGAAAACCAAGAAGAAGCACGCCGCAGGCCACGGCGAACATCACCAGGCTAAGAATTTCACCCGTCATCAAACGCCCTCGTGTTCTTCTTCTTTGATTTCAAATTCTTTGTGACCGGCAAGTACCAGAATACTGCGCGCAGCAAGCGAAAGCCCCTGAAGCAGCATCAGCACACAAAACACCAAAATCACAGATTTATACAGGAACAGACCCGGAAGACCGCCCGTCTCGTGAGATCCTTCAAGACGGTGCCAGCTCGTCGCAACATACGGATAGCTGTACATCAGGATCATGACCAGTACCGGGGTCATCAGGAACAGGGATCCGAAAAGATCAACCCATGCCTTGTATCGTGCCGAAGCCGGACGATAGAAAACGTCCACCCGAACATGGCCACCGTGCAAAAGCGTGTATCCCGCCCCTACCATGAACATGATGCCGTAAAGCCACATATAGCTTTCCTGCATCGATACCCAGCCAACCGCAAAGCCGTAACGCAATGTCGCAACCAGAAACGTGATCACGACCATCGGGATTACCAGCCAGGCTATCCCGCGACCGATCCAGTCATTCAGACTGTCTATCGCGTGGACGAAATTTCCCAGAAATCTCACTTTTCACTCCCAAGCCCTTATTGAATCACACAGGAATATTGCGGGCTTCCTGTTAATCAGGTTGCGAAGTTACATTTTAACCACCCAAAACGCCATATCTTTTGGCACGCAATTCCGCCATTTCTCGCCAAATTCTCAGCATATGATGTTGTTTGCATCTTCGCGGGCCGGTTTCAGGCATGAAAAAAGCCGGATGGCAATATTCCATCCGGCTTTTGAAGCATTAATTCAGGTCTGTTTTCGTCATTCGAACTTGTTCGAACGCGGGAAACCATTTGGCGGCAGTCGCCCGGCACCAGCGCGTTTGCCGGTCCATTCGGCAAGTTCGGTGACGGTTCGGGTCCGCCCTTCGCTGCCGCCCATTGCCCAGCTCAGGCCATCTTCCAGATTAAACAGGATCAGGTCTGAAAGACCGCCCTGACGGTATTTCTGCAAGATGACGCCGCGGCCACGGGTCATTTCCGGCACTTCATCAACCGGATAGATCAGCAATTTGCGGTTATCGCCAAGAACCGCGACATGGTCCTTTTCAACCGGGATGAAGATTTTGGCCACTTCCCCAGTTCCAAGGTTCAGGACCTGCTTGCCGTTCTTAGTCTGGGCAACAACGTCTTTTTCCGCGACCTGGAAGCCGCGTCCAGCAGAACTTGCCACCAGAAGATTGCGGCCTTCCTTGTGAACCACCATCGAAACAATGTCATGTTCCTGGGGCAGATCAATGGAAAGACGGATCGGTTCGCCATGACCACGACCGCCCGGAAGCTTGTCGCAAGACATGGTGTAGCAACGCCCCGCCGTCGACAGGATCAGAAGCTTGTCTGTCGTAAAGGCCTTGATGGCAAAGCGATGCTCGTCGCCATCCTTAAATTTCAGATCACTGATATCGGCAGTGTGCCCTTTGAGGGCGCGGATCCAGCCCATTTTCGAACAGATCACCGTGATCGGTTCACGTTCGATCAGTGCTTCAAGCGGCACTTCGATTTCTTCCGGGGCATCGCCAATTTCCGTGCGACGTTTGCCAAGCGCGGTTTTCTTGCCGAAATTCTCGCGCATGACTTCGATTTCATCGCCGATTTTCTCCCAGCGCAGCGTTTCGCTGGCAAGAAGTGCTTCAAGCCCCTGCTTTTCTTCGGTCAGTTTGGCGTGCTCGTTCTTGATTTCCATCTCTTCGAGCTTGCGCAACGACCGCAAACGCATATTCAGGATCGCATCAGCCTGAACTTCCGTCAGGTTGAAGGCCGCCATCAGCGCATTTTTCGGTTCATCCTCGAACCGGATGATGCGGATCACTTCGTCCAGGTTCAGATAGGCAACAAGATAGCCTTCCAAAACTTCAAGACGATGATTGATCTTTGCCAGACGATGGTTTGAACGACGGATCAGCACGTCCTGACGATGGGCAAGGAACGCACGCAACACTTCGCGCAGGTTCATCACACGCGGCGTATTGTCGGCATCCAGAACGTTCATGTTCAAGCCGAACCGGATTTCCAGTTCGGTATTCTTGAACAGCATTTCCATCAGATGTTCCGGTTCGACCGCACGGGTACGCGGTTCAAGAACCAGACGGATGACATCGGTTGACTCATCGCGCACGTCATTAAGCAACGGCAGCTTTTTGGCCACCATCAAATCGGCGATACGTTCAACCAGCTTGGCCTTCTGCACCTGATAGGGAACCTCGGTCACGACGATCTGATACAGACCGTGGCTGAGTTTTTCGACTTCCCATTTCGCGCGCAGTCGGAACGATCCGCGCCCGGTGGCATAGGCTTCGAGAATATTTTCATGCGGCTCGACCAGAACCCCGCCTGTCGGGAAGTCCGGCCCCGGCACGCAACGCACCAGTTCGGCAATCGATGTTTCGGGCTTGTCGATCAGCTTGATCAGGCCCGCACAGATTTCATCGACATTGTGCGGCGGAATATTGGTCGCCATACCAACCGCAATACCCGCGGCCCCGTTTGCCAGAAGGTTCGGGAACGCAGCCGGCATGACAACGGGTTCCTGCTCCTCCCCGTCATAGGTCGGGCGGAAATCGACTGCATCCTCGTCCAGACCGTCCATCAGGGCGGCGGCAACGGCGGTCATGCGCGCTTCGGTGTAACGCATTGCCGCGGCGTTATCGCCGTCAATGTTGCCGAAGTTGCCCTGACCATCGACCAGCGGATAGCGTACCGCAAAATCCTGGGCCAGACGGACAAGTGCGTCATAGACCGACTGGTCACCATGCGGGTGATATTTACCAATCACGTCACCAACCACACGTGCACATTTCTTGAACCCCTGTTCCGGGTTCAGCTTGAGCTGACGCATGGCGTAAAGAAGACGACGATGCACGGGCTTAAGGCCGTCACGTACATCAGGCAGGGAACGCGACATGATTGTCGACATCGCATATGCGAGATACCGTTCGCTTAGCGCATCAGCAAGTCGGGTTTCCCTGATTTGACCGGCGCCGGCCGGTTCAGAAGTCTTGGTGCTCATGAACGATTTTTCTTGTTGCTTGGCAGAATGGACAGGTGCAAGGGCATTCTAACCCCGAATGTCTTGCGATATTGGCAACATACTACGCCGGGCATAGGCTTGGTCAACAGATGCGAACCAAATTGACCAATTTATTTTTCATTATCCCCTGACAGCTGCCAGACATGGCTGACCAGCCGGTCGCGCGCGGCCACCGGTTTTATGCCCTTGGCTTCGAAAATATCGCGGTGAATGAAAAAACCGGTCAACTTCAACCCGTCACGCAACTGTTCAAGCATATCGGCATCCGCGCGCGGTCCCGATGCCCGCCCAAGGGCAAGAAACGCCGGCAACGGCAAAAGACGATCGCGATAGGCCTGCCCGGCGGCCTCGCTAACAGCACGGCCGCTTTTCGGGGAAACATAGGCAAGATCACTGGCAAGATCGGTCGCTGCACATCGTTGAAGATCAAGGCCATAGCCAAGTTCTTCCAAAAGCCCCACTTCCCAGCGGATATAGGCCGGCAACCACTGGTCAAGCTTAAGGGCAGCCATCAGGGCCACCGTGCCATGATAAAGATCGGGATGGGCTTCGCGTTCGGGCAATGTTGCATCCAGCATCGCACAGGCAGAACTCATTGCCATCAGCGGACCGGGCTGCAACAACAAATCCGCGGCATGTGCGCCGGTCAGTTCACAGCGAAACTGGCCCAGATGTTCGGCAAGGCGGGCCGACCACCCTACCCTGATTTCATTGCCCGGCTCCAGGGTGCCGCGCATTGATTTGCTCATGGCGCCACGGACCATACCGGCATGGCGACCATAATCCCGTGTCAGGACGGATAACCGGACCGAACTTTCGCCCAGTTTGCGTGTCGAAAGAACGATGCCATCATCACGCCAATCCATCGCGGTCTCTTAGAAATAACCGCTGGGCACGATCAGACGGGTCACCAGAAAGAACATGCCCAACAGACAGGAAAAAAGCGCAAAGATCGCAATACCGAACACCACTTTACGCAGCCATGAACGGTTTTCGACCTCGTCTATGGCCTGATCGATCGGATTGATTGAATTTGGCGTCATCAGTTTGGTCCTCCGCCCGTCATTTTCCAGAACAGGCCAAGCACAAAGATGCCAAGCGCAACCAGAAGCGCAATCAGATTAAGCGGGCGATGCAAAAAGGATTTTTCGCGTTGCACAGCGTTATAATCGCGGCGGTTACGGAACGGTCGTCTGGCCACACGGGCAACAATCATTGCGGCAGCAGCGCCAACAACAATCATCACGACACCCCAGAATGATCCGATTTCCATTATCTACCCGGCAATTGATAATCTGTCTGCGCAACGCGCACGGTTATGCGTTGGGATCAAGGCCCCACATGGCAAAGCGGTTGGGATCATCACCCCAGTTCTCACGAACCTTGACGAACAGGAACAGATGCACCCGGCGTTCGAAAATGGCTTCGAGCTCCTTGCGGGCTTCACTGCCAAGCGCCTTGATCCGTTTTCCGCCCTTGCCAAGAATGATGGCCTTCTGGCCTTCGCGCTCGACAAAGATCGTCTGTTCAAGCTTGACCGATCCGTCCTTGCGTTCTTCCCACAACTCGGTTTCGACCGTTGCGGAATACGGCAGTTCCTGCTGAAGCTGATAATAAAGCTTTTCGCGGGTGATTTCGGCCGCCAGAAGACGCAACGGCATGTCCGAAACGTCATCTTCAGGGAACATCCAGGGACCGTCTGGCATTTTTGCAGCCAGAAAGTTTACAAGATCCTGCGTGCCGGCACCTTTTTTGGCCGAAATCATAAAAACATCGGTAAAGACATCATGGGCAAACAGATCCTGCGACAGACGCAGGAGCTTTTCCTTGTCTGCGACCTTGTCGACCTTGTTCAGGGCCAGAATAGCCTTGCGGTTCTGATCCTTGAGCTGATTGATGATGGCAAGGTCCTCGTCGGTAATGCCGGTACCGGCATCAATGACAAGAACCACCAGATCCGCATCATCCGCACCATTCCAGGCGGCCTTGACCATCGCGCGGTCAAGACGGCGTTTGGGTGCGAAAATACCCGGGGTATCAATGAAAACAATCTGCGCATCCTCGGTCATGACGATGCCGCGCACACGCGTACGCGTCGTCTGGACCTTGGGCGAGACGATCGACACTTTGGTGCCGACAAGCTGGTTCAGAAGCGTCGACTTGCCAGCATTTGGCGCGCCAACAAGCGCAACAAAGCCGCAACGCTGCTGATAAGGTAATCTGTCTTCGGCCACCGGTGTGGGAACCTCATTCATCGCTTAGTTTGTCCAACATCATGCGGGCGGCGAGTTGTTCCGCCTCACGTTTCGATTTTCCTTCTGCACTGACACGATCGCCATCACTGGTGGTCAGTTCGATCGTAAAAATCGGTGCATGCGCCGGACCTTCACGTCCGACCATTTCATATTTCGGAAGCGGCTTGCCCCGCCCCTGAAGCCATTCCTGCAATTGCGTTTTCGCATCTTGCGGCGGCTTATTGTCTTCATCAAGCAGCGGCGTCCAGAGCTTTTCAATAAAGCGGCGCGCCGGTTCAAGTCCACCATCAAGATAGAGTGCGGCAATCACGGCTTCCATGCAATCAGATAAAATTGCCGGATTGGCGTCCGCCCCGGCAGCGCGTTCACCCTTTGCCATCTGGATATGGTCACCCAGATTGATCTGGTTGGCCACGCGCGCAAGGGTTTCACGACGCACCAGCGCAACGAAACGCTTGGCCATCGCACCTTCGCGTTCACGCCCGAACCGGGTGTAAAGCATTTCGGCCACAACAAGCCCCAAAACCCGGTCGCCCAGGAATTCAAGGCGCTCGTTCCCACCGCTTAACGCATCCTTGCCCTTTGCCGCACTACGATGGGTCAGCGCCACACGCAGCAGGTCAGGATTGGAAAAACCGTGATCAATCTCGGTGATCACCGGTATGCCGTCGCTCATCAGTTGACCCCCTGGAACAGGCGATCAAACCGGATGCTGCCCAGATCATAGACCGGCTGCGAGCTGTCCTTGGAATAGAACAGGAATTCGGCACGGCCAACCAGATTTTCGATCGGCACAAAACGGAAGCGCGACGGGAAGGCACGGCTGTCTGCCGAATTATCGCGGTTGTCACCCATCATGAAGTAATGGCCTTCGGGCACGGTAAAGGCTTCGGTATTGTCACTTGGACCCTGATCACCAAACAGTTCCAGAATACGATGCACCTTGCCATTCGGAAGCGTTTCAAGATATTGCGGAACCGCCGCGGAACGGCCCGTACCATCGGTCAGGATGTAATCTTCGATCCGTTCACGTTCAACAAGCTTGTTGTTGATATACAGGCGCCCGTCAGTGACCTGGACGGTATCACCGGGCAAGCCGATCACGCGTTTGATATAGTCCTGGGTGGTGTCGGACGGCAGTTTGAAAACCACCACATCACCACGTTCCGGTTCAGTTTCAAATACACGGCCCGGAATGACCGGCAGGCTGAACGGCATGCTGTGTTTCGAATACCCGTAGGAGAATTTCGACACAAACAGATAGTCCCCCACCAGCAGGGTCGGGATCATAGAACCAGACGGAATATTGAACGGTTCGAAGGCAAATGTCCGAACCAAAAGTGCAATGACAATGGCCCAGAAAACGGTCTTCAAGGTGTCAAAAAGGCCACCCGTTTTCTTTTTCTGCACAAGCTTTTCCATTCCGTTTTTAACCAATCAATTTATCTGTCAGTCGGCCGAAATTACCACAACGGCATTCGCCAGGGGATATTCGTCCGTCAAGGTCACATACACCGAAGCAGTTTTCCCGTCCGGGGTTAATTCGTTCAATCGCGCCAACGCCCCATCAACAAGGACCATGTCCGGCTTGCCGCTTGGTTGATGTACCACACCCATCGTGTTGTGATAAACACCCCGGCGAAACCCGGTACCAAGTGCCTTTGAACAGGCTTCCTTTGCAGCAAACGCCATCGCAAACGATGATGCGGTCCGATGCGGCTTTCGAATTGCGCGGGCAATTTCAACGTCGGTGAAAACACGCTTCATGAAACGCTCCCCATGGCGTTCCAGTGCGGTTTCAATTCGACGGATATCACACAAATCCGTGCCGATCCCAATGATCATTTCACATTACTCGTCTGACCGCGTGCAGCATCCATCAAACGACGCATTTCGACAATCGCCGCTTCAAGCCCGACAAACACCGCTTCGCCAATCAGGAAATGCCCGATATTCAGTTCGGCAATTTCAGCCATTGCAGCAATCGGTTCGACCGTTTCGAAGTTAAGCCCATGCCCGGCATGAATTTCAAGCCCGATCCCTGCCCCGTATGTCACGGCATTGCGGATACGTTCAAGTTCATGGGCACGGTCTGCGTCAGTTTCAGCATCGCAATAGGCGCCGGTATGGATTTCGACAACCGGCGCGCCAAGACTTTTGGCAGCATCAAGCTGATCTTTGGACGCTTCGATAAACAGCGACACACGGATACCCGCATCACCCAGTTCCGACACAAACCGTTTAAGGTGATTGTGGCCGCCGACAACATCCAGACCGCCTTCTGTGGTCCGTTCTTCACGCTTTTCCGGCACCAGACACACAGCGTGCGGCTTGGTCGCCAGCGCAATCGCCAGCATTTCGTCAGTTGCCGCCATCTCGAAATTAAGGGGCAGGTCAATTTCATTGCGCAGTCGCTTCATATCCTCGTCACGGATATGGCGGCGGTCTTCGCGCAAATGCGCGGTAATGCCATCGGCACCAGCAGCCTTTGCAAGGGCGGCGGCCCGAACGGGATCAGGACTATTGCCACCACGCGCATTTCGAATGGTCGCAACATGATCAATATTAACGCCGAGCCGAAGTTTCGAACTCATGGGGTTTCATCCTGCTTTTTGGTGGCATTCTTTGCAGCACTGCCAATTTTTTCCTTGGCACTTTCAAGCATGGGACCAATCCCGTGCCGCTCCGATTTTTTCATCCGGCGCAAGATCCGGTTGTGCCGGTAAATGATAACCGCCCGACGCACCGGGAAATAGAACAGCGCCCAGACCACGATTGAAGTCGGCACACATCCCACCAGCATCGGCCAGATGATATCAACGATGCTGCTCCAAAGCTGGCCAAGCGTCTGATGATCCGCAGGATCCCAATGCCCGAAGATCAACCCGCCCCCGACATAGCTAAGTCCCAGAACCACAAAGTCCCACAGAACGGCCATATCGAAATGAACAGCGACACTCGATTCATCAACACCCAGCATCCAGTTGCCGCAGGTATAAAGCCACAACCAGATAAACGGAAATGTCCAGGGGTTCCCGACAACCGTCCCCAGAAGGGACGCAACCACATTGCTGCGCGTCAACAGGCTGATCAGGGCCGAAACAACAAAATGGAACCCGATAAACGGCGTAAAGGACACAGCCGCACCGATCGCAAAGCCCGACGCAATGCTATAAGGCGTTCCGGGCAAACGTGCGACACGATGTGCAAAATACTGTGAAGAACGACGCCACCCGCCACGCGGCCAGACTACGTTACGTACTCGTTGCAAAGATGATGGTTTAATGCGGCGCCGAAACATGCGGGTCAGTTCTGGAACAAATCAGGTAACGCAATAAAAAGTCGAGGCATATGGGTAAGTGCTGACTGCGCGCTTGGCAAGGTTTTTACGCGTTTCTCACCTAAAAGATGATTGGGTTCACAGCCCGCCATTATCCGCGCGCGCGCTCAACAGCATTTACCACCGGTGTCGCCCGCAGGGCTGCGATGATATTGGTCAGGTGTTTGACATCGACAACGTCGATATCAATCAGCATTTCGAAGAAGTCCGTCGTGCGATTGGTAAAGCGAAGATTGGTAATGTTGCCATGGTTCTTGGCAATCACACTGGTTATCGAACTGAGCGCCCCCTGCTCGTGCCCGACCGTAAGCCCCAGACGTCCGATGAAATGTTCGGGTTCACCGTCATTGTCCCAACCAACATCAAGCCAGCGTTCCGGCTGCTCGGTAAATGTTTCAAGCGTATCGCAATCAATCGTGTGGATTGTTACACCCTTGCCGGTTGTAACAATCCCGACAATGCGGTCACCGGGCAACGGATGGCAGCAGCCGGCATAATGCACCGCCATCCCGGGAATAAGGCCCTTGATCGGAATGGCATGGTCATGTTTGCGCGCCCGGACCTTTTCAAGCGGGACAACCTTGCGTGCGGTTTCCTTGTCCTTGGAGCCCGGGAAGACCGCATGAACAACTTCGCGCCCGGTATGGTGGCCCGCACCAACCAGCGTCAGAAGCGCATCGACAGATGGCTGCTTGAAGATCTTGAGAACGCCTTCAATCGCCTTGTCGGAATAATCATAGCCTTCCTGACGGAATGCCTTTTGCAGGATCGCCTTGCCAAGATCCTTGTACTGGTCTTCCTGCTGCTGACGGATGAAGCGGCGAATACGCGCCCGTGCCTTCCCGGTAACAACAAACCGTTCCCAGGTCGGATTCGGCGTTTGCGCCTTTGATGTGACGATTTCGACCTGATCACCGTTATTGAGCACGGTGCGCAACGGCACCATCGCGCCATTGACCTTGGCCCCCACACAGGTGTCCCCGATATGGGTATGGATCATATAAGCGAAATCAACCGGGGTCGCGCGTGCCGGCAGGGCGATCACGTCGCCCTTCGGACTGAAACAGAAGACCTGATCCTGGAACATCGCAAGCTTGGTATGTTCAAGGAATTCTTCGGGTTCCGACGCATGTTCAAGAATATCCAAAAGATCGCGCAGCCAGCGATACTGAACACCTTCTTTTTGCTGTCCTGTCGGGGCTTCCTGCTTATAGGCCCAGTGCGCGGCCACACCGTTTTCGTTGACCTCGTGCATCTGGCGGGTACGAATTTGCACCTCGATCCGATGGTTTTCCGGTCCGAGAACCGTGGTGTGGATCGAACGATACCCGTTGGGCTTTGGTGTCGATATGTAATCCTTGAACCGGCCCGGCACCACCTTGTAATTGGCATGCATATAGCCAAGAACTTCGTAACATTCGGGCATGTCATCAACCAAGACACGGAATGCCATGATGTCGGACAGCTCGCCAAACGTGATGTTCTTGCGCTGCATTTTCTGCCAGATCGAATATGGACGTTTTTCACGCCCGTAAATATCGACCTTCAATCCCTGCCGCGAAATGACTTCCTTAAGCTCGGAGACAATGCGGCTGACAACATTGTCATCCTTTTCGCGCAGGAATTCCAAACGCGCCAGAATAGAATCACGGGCCTCGGGATTGATATGCTGGAAGGCAAGATCTTCGAGCTCTTCCTTGATGTCATGCATACCGATACGTTCGGCAAGCGGTGCATAAATCTCAAGCGTTTCAGCCGCAATACGCACGCGTTTTTCCGGCTTCGAGATATAATGCAGCGTCCGCATGTTATGCAGACGGTCCGCCAGCTTCACAAGAAGAACACGGATATCTTCCGACATCGCAAGCAGCAACTTGCGGAAGTTCTCTGCCTGTTTGGAATCTGCCGATTTCAGCTCGATCTGGGTCAGCTTGGTCACACCATCGACCAGCTTCATGATGTTGGTCCCGAAAAGCTTGGTGATTTCTTCGGGGGTAGCATCGGTATCTTCGATGGTGTCGTGCAGCAATGCTGTGATGATCGTGTCACAGTCGAGCTTGTAATTGGTCAGAATGCCCGCGACTTCGATCGGGTGGGAAAAATACGGGTCGCCGGACGCACGCTTCTGCGAACCGTGTTTTTGGGTTGCATAAACATATGCCCGGTTCAGCGTTGTTTCACACGCATCCGGATCATAGGCTTTCACCCGTTCAACAAGTTCGTATTGGCGCATCATTCAGGGGCATCTCCGTATAGTCCAAGCAGGGCTCATGACCGAGCCCTTACATAAGATAGTACGATTTAGACAAAAAAAAGCCACGGAAGATGAATACCGTGGCTTTTCTTTTCAAACGGGCTCAGATCAATATCAATCTGGCCTTATTCATCTTCTGACGGAAGCACAACACCAGCCGATGCGTCTTCGACAGCTTCTGCGACCAGTTTCGGACCGAAATCGTCTTCGGCTTCTTCCGGCTCGTCAGTTTCAACATGCCGCTGCAGACCCTGCACCATGCCGTTGCGCAGATCGTCGAAATCGACTTTTTCTTCGGCGATTTCACGCAGCGCAACAACCGGGTTCTTGTCGTTATCACGATCAATGGTCAGTTCTGCACCGGCCGAGATGTTGCGTGCACGCTGAGCTGCAAGCATAACAAGCTCAAAGCGGTTCGGAATCTTGTCAACGCAATCTTCGACGGTAACGCGCGCCATAAATGTCTCCAGAAATACTTTTGGGGTGTCCAGACCGACCTATATAACGCCGGATCTTCTGTGTTGCAACAGCGAAACCGCTTATTGGCGCAGGTTTTCGCACGCTTTTTCGTCAGTCCGCCTGCTTTCTGATCTGCTGATCTTCGGGCAGTTCCGAAATCAGATCTTCTACCGTGCGCCCGATCACCGGATGCACCCAGTCACCCGCAACATCGCGCAAAGGCAACAGAACAAAGGCGCGTTCAGCCATCCGGGGATGGGGAACCTGAATGCCGCCCTCCTCACGAACCTGTTCGCGGCCATAGGCAATCAGATCAAGATCAATCACACGCGCCGCATTGCGTTCGCGGCGCACCCGACCGAATTCGGCTTCGACTTCATGAAGACGCGCCAGCAGATCATGGGCAGAAAGCTTTGTCGAAATTTTTGCCACCCCGTTCACATACCAGGGCTGATCAGAGATCGGAACGGGTGCCGTCTCGTAAAAGGATGACACCGCATCGATCAAAATATCACCATCCTGCATTAAACGCTGCAACGCGGCTTTCAATGTTTGTGCAGGCGCACCATATTCTTCCGTAGGCAGATTGGCACCAAACGCAATCAGAATGGCGTCATCCGACGGTGTGCTGGTGGTCGATGGTGACAGCGTGCTCACAAGGCAGACTTTCAGTTCGGTGGATATTTGTTGGTTCAACGAGCAACGGCTTGTTCGCCAGCTGCGCGAAAGACGGCATATCTAAGGGAGCCATCATACTCTGTCTACGATATTTTCGCCTTTCTTTGTCCCTCTGCCCACGGTAGATATTGAGAGTTCCGTATTTTTGGAACTGCATAATTAAATTTGATGTTTGAGGAATTTCAGGATGATTTTTTACCCGCAGGAACGCATCGGGCTGTTCATTGACGGCTCGAACCTTTATGCCGCGGCGCGGTCTCTTGGTTTTGATATTGATTACAAACGCTTACTCGATCTTTTTGCCCAAAAAGGTCAACTGATCCGGGCCTTCTATTATACCGCCCTTATCGAAGATCAGGAATATTCCCCGATCCGTCCGCTTGTCGACTGGCTTGATTATAACGGCTACACCATGGTCACCAAACCGACCAAGGAGTTCACCGATGCTGCCGGTCGCCGCAAGATCAAGGGCAACATGGATATCGAGCTGGCAATTGACGTCATGGAAATGGCGCAACATCTTGATCATGTTGTCATTTTCTCGGGCGACGGCGATTTCCGCCGCCTGGTTGATGCCGTACAGCGCAAAGGCGTTCGCGTCACGGTCGTATCGACGGTCAAATCCAATCCGCCGATGGTCGCAGACGAGCTGCGCCGCCAGGCCGACAACTTTATCGAGCTGACCGAACTCGAAGGAACGATCGCGCGCAAGGTTCAGCAACGCCGCGATGACGATCATCCCGATATCGACGATCACCCCGATCACCCGGAACTTGACGATTTCGATTTCGAGTAAGAAAACCCGAATTCGCCCGGAAATACACCCGGAAATACGCCCAACGTGATCACGACCGGTTACGGTCCGAACCGTAACCGGCAAGCATGTCAGACTTGCCATGACCGCCTATCAGCAACCCGACATTGATTGTCAGCTTTGTCCGCGACTGGTCGAATTCCGGCGCGCCAATCAGGAAAAGTTTCCGCATTTCTATAATGGCCCGGTCCGCCCGTTCGGGCCTCTGAATGCGCGATTGCTGATTGTCGGACTTGCGCCGGGTCTTAAGGGGGCCAATGCCACCGGGCGTCCGTTTACCGGCGACTATGCCGGGGACCTTTTGTATGACACGCTTAAAAAGTTCGGCTTTGCCAGGGGCACCTATGACAAGCGACCTGACGACGGGCTTGAATTGCTTGATTGTCGCATCACCAATGCGGTGAAATGCGTCCCGCCGGAAAACAAACCGACCGGACCGGAAGCCAATGCCTGTCGGCCTTTTCTGATCAGTGAATTTGATGCGATGGAAAACCTTTCGGCCATTTTGTGCCTTGGTCAGGTTGCCCATCAGGCGATGCTCAGGACATTTGGCCTTAAGCTTTCATCGCTTAAATTTGGCCATGGCGCATCGCATAAAATGGAAAATGGCATCACATTGTTTGATAGCTATCACTGTTCGCGCTACAACACCCAGACTTATCGCCTGACGCCAGAGATGTTTGAAAACGTCTTTGCCGACATTCGCGCACATCTGGACGGTTAATTTGCCTGATACATCGCCCATGAACGACCTGCTCGACCGACCCGTACAACGTCTGCCGATAGACGTCCTGCGCGAGGTGTTTGGTTATGACAGTTTTCGCGGCCAACAGGCTGAAATCATTGACCATGTGATTGCCGGCAATGATGCGCTGGTACTGATGCCCACCGGTGGCGGCAAATCATTATGCTATCAGGTCCCTGCCCTGTGCCGTTCGGGTACCGCTGTTGTGGTGTCACCGCTGATCGCGCTTATGAAGGATCAGGTCGACGCCCTTAATCAGCTTGGCGTCAAGGCGGCCTTTATCAATTCGACCCTGGCCCCCGAAGCCGCCCGCGAGATCGAGGCACGGGCCGTTGATGGCGATATTGATCTTCTTTATGTGGCGCCGGAACGTTTTGCGACCGACCGGTTCCTTAATCTGCTTGATCGCATCAGCATATCCTTGTTTGCGATTGATGAAGCACACTGCGTTTCGCAATGGGGCCATGATTTCCGCCCGGAATACCGTCGGCTTGACCTTTTGCCGACGCGCTTTGCCCACGTGCCGCGCATCGCCCTTACCGCGACTGCCGATACGCCGACCCGCAAGGACATTGCCGAAAACCTGCATCTGACCGATGCCAAATGCTTCATTACCGGCTTTGACCGTCCCAATATCACCTATCGCATTGAAACCAAGGGCAACGCCAAGCAACGCCTGCTGTCGTTCCTCAATCGTGAACATGCCGAAGATGCCGGGATTGTCTATTGCCTGTCACGCCGCAAGACCGAAGATGTCGCGCAATGGCTGACCGATAACGGTCGCCCCGCCTTGCCCTATCATGCGGGCCTGACACAGGAAACGCGCCAGCTCCATCAGGATCGCTTCCTGCGTGAAGATGGCATGATCATTTGTGCGACTGTGGCCTTTGGCATGGGCATTGACAAACCCAACGTGCGATTTGTTGCGCATCTGAACCTGCCCAAAAGCATGGAAGCCTATTATCAGGAAACCGGGCGTGCAGGCCGTGACGGACTTCCGGCCAATGCCTGGATGAATTACGACCTTTCAGACATCGTTTCGATCCGCAGCATGGTGGCAAGTTCCGACGCGCCCGAAGCCCAGAAACGCATTGAATCGCGCAAGCTTGATGCGCTGGTCGGACTTGCAGAAACCACCAAATGCCGTCGTCAGGTCATCCTGTCCTATTTTGGCGAAGATCAACATCAGCCCTGTGGCAATTGCGATACCTGTCTTGAGCCGGTAGATACCTGGGATGCCACCGATGCGTCTCGCAAGGCGCTTTCGGCGGTCTATCGGACAGGTCAACGGTTTGGCCCGGCCCATGTGATCGAAGTTCTTATGGGCCGCAAAACCGAAAAAATCCGCCAGAACGGCCATGATCAGCTTTCGGTTTATGCAATTGGCAAGGATATCCCACAACCGCAATGGCGATCGGTTTTCCGTCAGCTTCTTGCCATGGGATATTTGCAGGTCGATGTCGAAGGGCATGGCGGTGTTTACCTGACCGAGGAATCGCGACCGGTCCTGCGCGGTGAAAAAGTTGTCGAAATGCGCAAGGACCCGGGCGAAAGCAAACGCGCCATGACACGGCGCCTGCGCGATTTCGATACCGAATTTGAAAACGAGGAAGACCGCGATCTTTGGGAACGGTTGCGTACCATGCGCCGCGAATTGGCCACCAGCCAGAATGTCCCGCCCTATGTCATCTTCAGCGACCGGACACTTTGGGAAATGGTGCGTTTCAAACCCTGCACACTCGAAGACATGGCGTCCATCAACGGCGTTGGGGTCAAGAAACTAGATCAGTATGGGCTGGCGTTTCTTGATGTGATGGACGGGCGGCGCTAACAGCCGCCCGAAAATTTGGCATCAGGCCCTAGTGCCCTGACAGCTGTGCTTTGATGGCGTCAACAATCACATCATCGCCCGGTTTCACGCGTGTATCAAAACTGGCCACCAACTGCCCGTTTCGCCCGATCAGATATTTGTGAAAATTCCAGTTTGGCGCCTTATCCGCGCCCAGCACATCAATCGCCCATTTGTAAAATGGATGTGCATCGGCCCCGGACACGTTGGTTTTTGATGTCATCGGGAAATCGACATCAAAATTGACTTCGCAGAATTCCTGAATGGCGGCATCTTCGGCATATTCCTGACCGCCGAAATCGCCTGATGGCACACCGATCACGACCAACCCGTCATCGCGGTAATCATCCCACAATTTTTGCAGGCCGGTATATTGCGGGGTGAACCCGCACATCGATGCCGTATTCACCAACAGGATGACCTTGCCCTGATAATCGGCAAGATGAAGTTCCCCGCCAATGATGGACGGGAATGAAAAGTCATACGCCGTTTTTGCATCTTCCGATGCCATGGTTCCTCTCCAGGAAAAAATGACCGTAATCACTGCAAGCACGCATAATACAGTGAAATGCCGACCCTTTTCAATTTGAGGAAAACACCTAGCCATATCGTTCCTCGGTCCAGGGATCGGCATTATTGTGATATCCGCGTTCTTCCCAGAATCCCGGTGCGTCTTCTTTGACAAACCGGATTTCGCGCACCCATTTGGTGCTTTTCCAGAAATACAGCTTGGGAATGACAACACGGACCGGACCGCCATGTTCTTCGCTTAACGGTTCATCATTCCAATGATGGGCAATCAGGACGTCTTGATCAAGAAACTGATCAATCCTCACATTTGTGGTGTAACCGTCATGTGCAGTAAACAATACATGTTTGGCATCGGGATGCGGCCTGACCATTTCCGCCAATGTTAGCGCTAACACGCCCTGCCAGTCATTGTCATATCGCGACCAGCTGGTCACACAATGAATATCATTTCGCGCCCGGACATTTGGTAGATCAAGAAGATCCACAAAACTCAGCGACAGAGGATTTTCAACCAGTCCGGTGATATCAAGCCTGAAGTCATCAGCACTGACATGGGGCGTGATGCCGAGATCAAGCACCGGCCAATCCTTTACCAGCCGCTGCCCCGGCGGCAGACGGTTTTCGTGTGCGGCATCGGATGTCCCGGTCAGTAAACGACCATCTTTGGCCCATTTACGCTTGGCCTCGATCAGCTTGTCTTTGATTTTTCCAGAAAAACTTTGCGTCACCGCTTTCTCCCTTGTCACAAGCTGATACGAAAAATGGCGCTGACATGTTCACCATGACAACGCCATTTAATCATAAAACCGGTCGCAAAAGGCAATTCACTTCCCCGCGATAACCCGGGCCTTGTTCTGCAATTAGCCGAAGTCGCGCATAATACGCGCCTTGTCACGTTGCCAGTCACGTTCCTTGACCGCTTCGCGTTTGTCGGCCTTTTTCTTGCCTTCGGCAATGGCGAGTTCCAGCTTTGCGATCCCGCGTTCATTGAAATACAATTTGACCGGAACAAGGGTAAAACCCTTTTTGTTCAAGGCATCATGCATTTTGGCGATTTCGCGTTTGTGCAACAGCAATTTGCGCGGACGGCGTTCTTCGTGACCGAACGGCATCTTGCTTTGATATTCAGGAATATATGCGTTGATCAGCCAGACTTCGTCATTCTTGGCTTCGGCATAGGATTCCTGAATATTGCCCTTGCCATCGCGAAGCGATTTGACCTCGGTCCCGCGCAAAACGATCCCGGCTTCGAATGTTTCCGTCAGGAAATAATCAAAGCGCGCGCGTCGGTTTTGCGCAACGACCTTATTGTTATCTGTTTCTTTCTTCGGTGCCATAAGACGCTAATTATCGCTTAGTGGCCGAGCAGTCCGGCACCCTTAAGCGCGGCTTCGACCTTGCGTTTGGATTCATCGGCGATCTCGACCATCGGCAGGCGCATGTGGCTGCCACAAAGGCCAAGCAATTCAGCCGCGTATTTGACCGGTCCCGGGCTTGCTTCGCAGAACATTGCCTTGTGAACCGGCATCAGACGGTAGTTCAACTCCTGAACCTTGGCAATGTTCCCGGCAGCCCAGGCCGCATGCAATTCTGCACACAGTTTCGGTGCAATGTTCGACGTTACCGAAATGCAGCCATGCCCACCCTGCGCCAGGAACGGAACGATTGTCCCGTCTTCGCCCGACAGCTGGCAGAAATCAGCACCGGCCGCCAAACGGGTCAATGCCGGACGTTCCAGATCGCTGGTCGCATCCTTGACACCAACGATACGCGGCAGTTTTGCCAGTTCGGCCATCGTCGCGACGCTCATATCAACAATCGAGCGACCCGGAATGTTATAGATGACAATCGGGATATCGGTTGCATCATGAACGGCCTTGTAATGCGCATACAGGCCCTTTTGGGTCGGCTTGTTATAATAAGGCGTTACAACAAGTGCGGCATCCGCACCGGCATTCTGCGCATGGCGCGTCAGCGAAACGGCTTCTGCGGTCGAGTTGGAACCGGTTCCGGCAATTACCGGGCCGCGGCCCTTGGCAACTTCGAGTGCCAGTTCAACAACACGATGATGTTCAGCGTGGCTCAGCGTCGGGGATTCACCAGTGGTTCCGACAGGCACCACACCTGTCGTGCCCTGTTTAAGCTGCCAATCCACAAAAGACTGGAACGCCTTTTCATCAATCGCACCATCTTGCGTGAACGGTGTGATCAAAGCTGTGATTGAACCCTTAAACATGGAGATCTCCAAACATTGGATATATTGAAAGCGGTCGCGAAAATAGCGGCTGTTCGCCAATCCCGCAAGCACTGTATACATTAATCGAAAGGAACTGTAATCGGGGTTGCAATTTCCCTTCAGGACTGTTTGGCTTTTCCGGATTTCACTGTCATAATGCGCCGGTCTAAAGTGCATTCGCTGCCGTCAGGCAAAGGGGACAATTACATGGCGCAAGCGTCTTTCCGCAGAGTTTCAGTCTGCGCATTGGCACTGGGCTTTTCGATATTGATGCCAACAGGTCATCTGGCACAGGCCGCAGCAAACGAAGATAGCATTCTTCTGATGCAGCCGCCCTCGCCGACCTATTCGGCTGTCAGTCGCGCGCGTTTGAACGCATTCCTTGATGCCGTCGAAGATGGTCGTACCGAAAGCTTTGAAAAGCTTCTGCCCAATTTCGACGATCCGTTGCTGCAAAAGGCAGCCGAATGGATGTTGCTGACGTCGCCGAATTCCGGCCGCAGCTTTGAAGAAATTACCAATTTCATCGACACCCACCCGACCTGGCCAAGTCAGGCCCTGTTGCGTCAGCGTGCCGAAGAGGCAATGAATGACGCCGTGCCCGATGATGAAATTCTGGCATGGTTCAAACGGTCTGCCCCGGTTACGGCCGATGGTGCAACCCGCCAGATCAAGGCGCTTTTGGGCGCTGGTCAGGAATCGGCGGCCATTGCCCTTGTCCGGACCAGCTGGATCAACGAGAATTTCGGTCGCGGGCAGGAAAAAAGATTTCTGGACCGATATGGCAAATATATCGATCAGGAAACCCACCAGCAGCGTCTTGACCGTCTGTTGTGGGAAGGTCGCCTGACTACCGCGTCACGCACAATGAAATATGTCAGCAATGACTATCGCCTGCTGGCAGAAGCCCGCGCAGCCCTGCGCGCGATGACCGGCGGTGTCGATGCGGCCATCAACCGGGTCCCGAAGAAATATCAGAATGATCCGGGTCTGATTTATGAACGCGTGCGCTGGCGTCGGGTCAAGGACCGCGATCAGGAAGCCCGTGATTTGCTTTTGTCGCAGGCAAACGACCTTGCCTATATCTCGATCCGCCCGCAATACTGGTGGCTTGAAAAGGCCATTCTGGCGCGGCGTGCCTTGCAAAAGGGTCATATCACCGACGCCTATCGTCTGGTTGCCAATCACGGGCAAACCGATCCGGGCGATATTGCGGAAGCCGAATGGTATGCGGGCTGGATCGCGCTGGAATTTCTGGGCGATGCCGACATTGCACTGACCCATTTCCAAAATCTGTATGACGTTGTCCAGTACCCGATCAGCCTGTCGCGCGGGGCCTATTGGGCCGGTCGTGCCAATGCGGCGCTTGGCGATGAAAAACGGGCCAAGGAATGGTATGAACTCGCCGCCCAGCATGCCCACACATTCTATGGGCAGCTTGCCATTGATGCGCTTGGCCTGAAACCGTCCTATTCGGTTGAACAGCCGGTGCCGACGGCGGAGCAGCGCGCCGCATTTGAAAATCAGGAACTTGTTCAGGTCGTGCGCAAGCTTGGCGCCATCGGGCTTGGCAACATTATCCGGCCATTCATCATGGCGCTGGTCTATGAACATGACGAGCCGGAATACCTTGCTATGGCGACCGACCTTGCCCGCGAATATGGTCGTGCCGACCTTGGCATCATTGCCGCCAAGCGCAGCATTCGCACCGGCAGCGGTTATCTTGATGCCGCCTACCCGATCCATGAACAGGTGCCTCTTGGCCATGCGCCGGACCCGGCACTGGTTCATGCCATCATGCGTCAGGAAAGCCTGTTCAACCCGCAGGCGGTGTCATCCGCAGGTGCGCGCGGTTTGATGCAGTTAATGCCGGCCACGGCCAAACGCATGGCAAAGTCACTTGACCTTGATTATGAAACCGACCGGTTGACCGGTGACCCGTCCTTCAACATCACATTGGGACGTGCCTATCTCAGCAGGCTTCTTGATCGTTGGGATGGCGCAGAGGCCCTTACGATTGCCAGCTACAATGCCGGTCCGACCCGTGTCCGCCAGTGGATCAACGAATATGGTGATCCCCGTGATCCGGAAGTTGATCTGGTCGACTGGATCGAAATGATTCCCTATAGCGAAACCCGCAATTACGTACAGCGCGTAATGGAGGGAACCTATGTCTATCGTCGGCGTTTTGCCCGCGATGAGATTGCAATGGGTCAGAATGAGACACCCGGGCGGGATTGACCTGTCCGGGGCTTCATTTGCGCTTTTGGCCTGATTGCCCATATTTGATCAATACTGCTTGTCAGAAAAGGTCAGCAATATGTCCGAGAATGTACTGTCTTCCTGCCGCGCATTTGTTTTCGATGCATATGGAACGTTGTTTGATGTCGGTTCGGCGGTTGCGAAACTGCGTGATGCCGTCGGTGACGAGGCAGACCGCCTTTCCGCTTTATGGCGTCAGAAACAACTTGAATATACCTGGCTTCGATCCCTAATGGGGGATTTTGCCGATTTCTGGACCGTGACAGGCGATGCGCTTGATTACGCGATGGACCAGACCGGCAAGAAAGATCCGGTTCTGCGCGCCAAACTGATGGAAACATACCTGTCGCTTGATACCTTCCCCGAGGTGGTCGAAACGCTCAATACCCTCAAGGCGCAGGGACACAAGCTTGCCATTCTGTCAAATGGCGCAAAACATATGCTGATTTCAGCTGCAAAATCGTCAGGAATTCTGTCGCTGTTTGACCAGATCATCTGTGTCGACGACCTGAAGACCTATAAACCCCATCCCGATGTTTACCAGCTGGCCGCAGACAAGCTTGAACTGGAACCGGCCGAAATTTCGTTCCAGTCGTCAAATGGCTGGGATATTGCCGGGGCCGGGCATTTCGGTTTCCGCACCGCCTGGATCAACAGAGGCAAGCAACCCAAGGAACGGCTGTCGCACGAGGCCGACGTGGTTTTGGGTGGTCTTGATGAATTGTTGCCCCTGTTGTCCAGCCCGGAAAAGGCATAGATCATGTGATGCGGCCCGGTAACCGGGCAAGTTTTGCAAACACAATTGAAAAAGGCAGGTCCAATAAGACCTGCCTTTTTGCGTATCTGTGTGGCTTTGCGATAACCGGACCCGTCATCGCGGCACCATCAGCACCATCTTTTTGATGATTATTTGTGTTCTTTTTTCACGTTGGCCGCAACGACCTGGCCGGCCTGAATGACGGTAAGACCGCCTTCTTCAGACACACCTTCAATACGACGGCAATGCCCTTCGATATGGGCGCCCGGTTCGATTGAAAGGCTTTCGTGAAGAATATCACCAATCATACGTGCAGTTTCAGAAAGCGAAACATCGCGTGCACGGACCTGGCCAATAACGGCCCCGCAAATGCGGATCTTGTCAGCGACAATTTCGCCGCGCACTTCGCCATGCTGACCGATGGTAAGGGTACGTGTGCGAATGTCACCATTCACAGAACCGTCGACCTGAACATCCGATTCCGAGATCAGATCACCGGTAACCCGGAGATCCGCATTGATAATGGAAAGGCCACCCTTTTTTTCTGCAACCGGGTTGCCGCTTTTAGTTGTTTGTGTCGTCTTGCTCGTTTTTGAAAACATAACGTCCCGCCTCAATAAACTTTAGGGGATTGACCGGCTTGTCATGGACCAAAACCTCGTAGTGTACATGGCTGCCCGTGCTTCGTCCGGTACTTCCCATTAACGCTATTTGATCCTGGTAACGCACTTCGTCGCCCTTCTTGACGAGGACCTTAAATAAGTGTCCATAACGGGTTCTAATGCCGTTCCCGTGATCGAGTTCGACCATCTTCCCGTATTTTCCACTCCATCCTGCATGCACCACCTTACCCGGTGCAGTTGCCAGAATTGGTGTTCTGATCGGCCCGGCAAGATCAACACCGGAATGAAAAGCCCAGCGACCATTGATCGGGTCTTTTCGTTTACCGAACGAGCTCGAAAGATAATAAGACGCGGCAGGTTCCCCAATTGGCGTCTTTTTCAGTCTGTCATGCAGATTGGCGAGTTGATCCATACGATCACTGAGCGCCATCGCCACATTTACAAATTCCTCGTCCTTGGGATGTTCAGGTTCGAACGCCACGAACGGACCACCGACCCCCGGCTCCTGGGGTTTCATCGGCGGAAGAATGAAGGTTTCCGGCTGCAAACCGGTCATTTCCAGAACGTTTTCCAGCTCAAGGATCGTGTTGTCGGCCGTTTCGGCGACACGCTGCATGGCCTGTTGCTGGACCGTGTGCAAATCGGCAATGCGTTGGCGCGCATCGCTGAGTTCACTTTGAAGTTTTTTGGACCGTTGCAGGGCCTGATCACGTTCACGCATCACACGCGACATGACGGTTTCAACGGTTTCGAGTTCATCGCGCAGCGCAAGGTTACGGTTGGTAATGCCGTCAATCTGCCCCTGAAGCGCATTCATCTGGTTATCCATCGATGTGCGAAGGGCTGAAATCCGGACTTTTTCCTTCTCGCTGCTGGCGAGTTTGGAAGTGTAATCCTGTACCCGCGCCTGAAGCTGCAGGTTCTTTTCAGCCATCGACAGCAAATTGCGATGGGTATCTTCCATCTGTGCGGTGATTTCGCCGAAACGTCTTTGACTTTCGGTCACACGCGCAATCAGACGATTATAGGAAAGCTCGCTGCGGAAAAGCTGTTCCTCACGCGTTGCAAGACGCTGATCGAGGTACCAACTATAACCAGTTACACCCACCGACCAGATAATGGCCGCGGCTCCGAACGAAGCCAGCGCAAGCTGTCCATATTTTCCAAGACGAAGCTGGTAAACAGAATCATTGGACCGAACAAGAATTTGCCGGTCAGGAAACCATTTATCCACCAAGCGACGCATGCCTTGAAACGCCGACATATTCAGTGTCTAACCCCTAGTTGCCCGTATTCACGCCCGGGTATCCCGGTTGCGTAGAGTTTCTTTGACCCCGCCTGCGACTTATTAATCTTTTTCTTTACGCTACCTGTAACTTTGCACGCAGGCAAGTGTGTTAACACACCCTTAAGGGTAAAAATTTCACCGTGCGGGCTCTTTGGTGTGTTACCTATGGCCATCTTTCACAGCTCATACGTATCTGATCCATGGCTTTTTCCCGTTTTCTGATCACATGTTTGGCAACCTGGTTCTATAGCGGCAAAAGCCCCAAGGCGCCGGGAACAGCCGGATCGTTTGCCGCCCTACCCTTTGGTTGGATGATCTGGATTTACGGCGGCAATGAGGCGCTGATTATCGCCAGCATCATTATTTTTGCGATCGGTATCTGGGTTGCTCATCAATACAGTCACTTGCTTGGCATTCATGATGCGGGTGAAATTGTAATTGACGAGGTCGTTGGTCAGTGGATGTGCCTGCTTGTCGTGCCATTGGCAGCCGACTGGATGGACATTGTGTGGCTTCTCGTGGCCTTTGTGGCGTTCCGTGCATTCGATGTGGCCAAGCCCTGGCCGATCCGCTGGGTCGACCGTCGGGTCGGTGGCGGTTTCGGCATCATGCTTGACGATGTTCTGGCCGGTATCTTTGCCATGATCGTGCTGGCGGGCGTGGTTTACCTGACGGGTGGATGAGTTATGCAAATCGATGAGGACATTCTTGCAGCAGCAAGCGCGTTGATTGCGAAATGCGCTGCAAATGGCGAAATGATTGCCACGGCCGAATCCTGTACCGGTGGCTTGATTACCGGGGCGCTGACCGGGGTGGATGGCAGCTCGTCCGTTGTCGATTGCGGGTTCGTGACCTATTCCAACGAAGCCAAACATGAACTGATTGGCGTAAAAACAGCGTTACTTGAACAAAATGGCGCAGTTTCCGAACCGGTTGCACGCGCCATGTGCGAAGGCGCACTTGACCGTGCGCCCAATGCCAGCATTGCTGTTTCAGTGACCGGCATTGCCGGCCCGGGCGGCGGAACGGCAACCAAGCCCGTCGGGCTGGTTCATTTTGGTTGTGCTGGTAAAGGACGCGAGACTGTTACCTATCACGAAGTTTTTGCCGGTGACCGTCACGCAGTTCGCAAGGCCACGGTTCTTAAGGCATTTGCCCTGATCGCCGAGATGATTGATCAGAAAAAGGGCCTGGGCGGTTAAAACACCCTGCCCGGCCCTGTTAAAGCACGCCTTGTCGCATTATCAGCTTTGCGAAGAACCGGTATTCGGATCCCCATAGACTTCGCGGGCGCGATTTTCGAATGCGCCAACCATCAGCTTGACTGCTTCGTTAAAGACGACACCGATCATCTTTTGCAGCAATGCCGAGCGGAATTCGAAATCGACAAAGAAATCAAGCCAGGTCCCGCCATCTTCGTCCTCTTCGAATACCCAATGGTTATTGAGGTATTTGAACGGCCCCTGAAGATATTCGACATCAACGCGATGGGGGCGTTGAAGGGTGACTTTGGACGTGTATTTTTCGCGAAACATCTTGAAGCCGATAACAAGATCGGCCTGCAAGACATCGCCATCACGCTTGCGCACCCGTGATGCAACGCACCACGGCAGAAACTCGGAATAGGAATCGATATCCGCGACGAGTTCAAAGAGCTGTTCCGGCGTATAGGGCAGTTTCCTGCGCTCTGCATGCGTCGGCACTCGTATCTCCCCTTGTCGTCGCGCGTATCGTTTCAGGTTTACTGGGCAGCGACTTCTACGCGCGCTGCCTTGGCTTTTGCTTCTTCTGCGGCGGCGAGTTTTTTCTCGCGGGCTTCACGCAGCTGTTCGAAGTCACGATCAGCGTGATAGCTCGAACGGGTCAGCGGCGTTGCCGACACCATCAGGAATCCCTTGCCGCGTGCCATCGACGCATATTCGTCAAACTCGTCCGGCGTGACAAAGCGATGCACCGGTTCGTGTTTCAGCGTCGGCTGAAGATACTGACCGATGGTAAGGAAATCGACATCCGCCACACGCAAGTCATCCATCACCTGTGCCAGTTCCTTGCGCTCCTCGCCAAGACCAACCATCAGGCCGGATTTGGTGAAGATGGTCGGGTCAATCTGCTTGACGCGATCAAGGATACGCAGCGACTGGTAATAACGCGCGCCCGGACGGATGTTGGTGTAAAGGCGCGGAACCGTTTCAAGATTGTGGTTGAACACGTCCGGACGGGCCTTGGCGACGATTTCAACGGCACCAGGCTTGTCACGGAAGTCCGGCGTCAGAATTTCAATGGTGGTTTCCGGCGACTTGTAGCGGATGGCTTCGATCACGCGGGCAAAATGGGCCGCCCCGCCATCGGCAAGATCATCACGGTCAACCGAGGTGATCACAACATGCTTGAGCTGCATGTCGGCAACGGCCATTGCGAGGTTTTCCGGCTCGAACGGGTCAAGCGCGTTTGGCATGCCGGTCTTCACGTTACAGAACGAACATGCACGCGTGCAGGTATCGCCCATGATCATGAAGGATGCGTGCTTCTTCTGCCAGCATTCCCCGATATTCGGGCAAGCGGCTTCTTCGCAAACCGTATGAAGGTTCAGGCCACGCGCAAGTTCGCGGGTTTCCTCATAGCCCTTGGAGGTTGGCGCCTTGACGCGAATCCAGGACGGCTTGCGTCCGGAAGGACGATCAGGCCGTTTTTGTTTTTCCGGGTGACGAAGTGCTTTTGCTTCGTTGCGCGCCGTCGACATAGAGTTACCTCCGAAGGATTGGACGGGCGGCAATTTGCCGCCACGTCACGCATTTGTCAAACCGACATTCGTCAAAAATGGTCATACCGGGCATGTGCGCCCGGTAAAACGCAATATTTTAGAAGTGGATCGCACGCCCGTAAGCGTCAAGGACCGACTCATGCATCATTTCCGAAAGGGTCGGATGCGGGAAGACCGTATGCATCAGGTCTTCTTCGGTCGTTTCAAGGCCCATCGCAACGACAAAGCCTTGGATCAGTTCGGTCACTTCGGCGCCAACCATGTGCGCACCAAGCAATTCACCGGTCTTGGCATCAAACACGGTTTTGACCAGACCTTCGGCCTCGCCCAATGCGACCGCCTTGCCATTGCCGATGAACGGGAATTTACCGACCTTGACGTCGTAGCCGGCGTCCTTGGCCTTGGCTTCGGTCAGGCCGACACTTGCGACCTGCGGGTGGCAATAGGTGCAACCCGGGATCTTGAGCGGATCAATCGGATGAACGTTTTTAACGCCCGCGATTTTTTCAACACAGATCACGCCTTCATGCTCGGCCTTGTGGGCAAGCATCGGCGGGCCTGCAACGTCACCGATGGCAAAGATGCCCGGTTCTGCGGTGCGGGAATATTCATCGGTGCCAATGACGTTGCGATCAACTTTGACCTTGGTGGTTTCAAGACCAAGATTTTCGGTATTGCCGATCACACCAACAGCCGAAATCACGCGATCAACGGTGAGTTCCTGTTTCTTGCCGTCTTTGGTTTCGACCGTCACAACAACATTGTCTGCATTGCGCTTGAGATTGGCGACCTTGGCTTCGGTCAGGATTTTCATCCCGTCCTTGGTCATCATCTTCTGTGCAAGGGCTGCGACTTCCTTGTCCTCGACCGGCATGATCTGCGGCATGATTTCAACCACGGTCACATCCGCACCCATGGTGTGATAGAAGCTGGCAAATTCGATCCCAATCGCGCCAGAACCGACAACAACAAGGCTTTTGGGCATTTTGTCAGGCGTCATTGCCTTTTTGTAATCCCAAACAACTTTGCCATCGGCTTCAAGACCGGGCAGCGAACGGGCGCGTGCACCGGTCGCGATGATGTAATTTTTCGCGGTATAGGTGCCGGCATCCTTGCCCGTTACAACGATCTTTTTCGGACCGTCAAACTTGGCTTCGCCGTTGATCACGGTGACCTTGTTCTTTTTCAGAAGATGACCAACGCCACCGGCAAGCTGCTTGGACACGCCGCGCGAACGCTGAATGACCGCATCAAGATCAAAGGACGGTTTTTCGCAGGACAGGCCATATTCCTTGGCGTGTTTCATGTTGCGATAAACTTCGGCCGAACGCAGCAGCGCCTTGGTCGGGATACAGCCCCAGTTCAGGCAAATGCCACCAAGATGCTCACGTTCAACAACGGCCGTTTTCAGGCCAAGCTGGGCAGAACGGATTGCGGTTACATAACCACCCGGACCTGCACCAATCACGATTACGTCGAAATTGCTATCCGCCATCGTAGGATCTCCTTCGCCTGCCCGTATCCGGTCACAGGTCTTAAAATTCAAATGCTTGCGGGGACTTTCGAAAGTCCCCGCGCAACTTTGGACCGTTAGAGCAGCATGCTCAGCGGGTCTTCAATCAGCTTTTTGAATTCGGCCATGAACTGGGCACCGACCGCACCATCGACCGCACGGTGGTCAACAGAAAGCGTGCAGCTCATGACGGTCGCGATGGCAAGTGCGCCATCCTTGACGACCGGGCGCTGTTCACCGGCACCAACGGCCAGAATGCAGCCCTGCGGCGGGTTGATGATGGCAGAGAATTCCTTGATGCCAAACATGCCGAGGTTGGACACAGAGAAGGTCCCGCCCTGGTAATCTTCGGGCATCAACTTGCCGTCACGGGCCTTGCCAGCCAGAGCTTTCATCTCGGACGAGATTTCAGCAAGACCTTTGGAACCGGCATCACGAACGACCGGCGTGATCAGACCACCATCAATGGCAACCGCCACCGAGATATCCTGCTTCTTGCACTGAAGGGTCGCCTTGTCGGTCCAGATGGAGTTGGCAGCGGGGACTTTCTTAAGCGCCAGCGACACCGCACGAATGACAAAGTCATTGACCGAAATCTTGACGCCGTCGCCGGCTTTTCCATTCAGTTGCTTGCGGGTTGCCAACAGATTGTCGAGTTCGCAATCGACCGTAAGGTAGAAATGCGGAACCTGCTGTTTGGATTCCGTCAGACGACGCGCGATGGTTTTGCGCATGCCGCTGTTCGGAATTTCCTCGTATTCCGGCAGACCGGTAAGATCCGGGTTCCAGCCCGAAGCGACCGGTGCTGCTGCCGCAGCCGGTGCAGACGGTGCTGCTTTTTCGGCGGATGCGGATTCTGCTGCCGGTTTTGCCGATTTGGCGGCTTCGACATCGCGTTTGACGATACGGCCACGCGGACCCGAACCGGTCACCGATGCAAGATCAACACCGTCATTGGCGGCAATGCGACGCGCAAGCGGGCTTGCCTTGATCCGATCACCACCCGAAACCGGCGCAGCCGGGGCCGGGCTGGCTTTTACCGGTGCATCTGACTGGGCCGGTGCCGACGAAGATGCGGGCTCGGACGGCGCTTCGGCCGCCGGGGCAGCACCCGCAGCAGACGTATCGGCACCATCAAGCGCGCTTTCGTCTTCGTCTTCTTCAAGCAGAAGCGCGATGACTTCGTTTACAGCAACACCTTCGCTGCCTTCGGCAACAAGGATTTTACCGATCTTGCCTTCGTCGACGGCTTCGACTTCCATCGTGGCTTTGTCGGTTTCGATTTCTGCGATGACATCGCCCGATTCAACGGTGTCACCTTCCTTGACGTGCCATTTTGCCAAGGTGCCTTCGGTCATGGTCGGCGACAGGGCCGGCATCAATACTTTTACAGGCATGAACACATTCTCCCGGTAACGGGGCGGCGCACATTGGACGGCGCCTGCCCCTGTCCGTATCACTTAGCGATAGCAAACGGCCTTGGCCGCATCGACGATGTGCTGCTCTTGCGGAAGCGCAAGCGCTTCGAGATTTGCAGCATACGGCATCGGAACATCTTCGCCGGTCACGCGGGCAACCGGTGCATCGAGATAGTCAAAGGCATGTTCCATGACCACAGATGCGATTTCCGAACCGATACCGGCGAAGTGCCAGCCTTCTTCACAGGTAACAAGACGGTTGGTCTTCATTACCGAGCGAATGATGGTGTTCACATCGAGCGGACGAATGGTACGCAGGTTGATGACCTCGGCCGAGATGCCCTGCTCTGCCAGCTGTTCAGCCGCCTTGAGCGCCTTGCCAACCATGATCGAGAAAGCAACGATGGTGACATCGGTCCCTTCGCGTTCGATTTTGGCCTGACCGATCGGCAGAACGAAATCGTCATCGTCAGGAACTTCGAAGCTCTGACCGTACATGATTTCGTTTTCAAGGAAGACGATCGGGTTCGGATCACGGATCGCGGCCTTAAGAAGGCCTTTTGCGTCAGCTGCCGACCACGGCGCAATTACCTTGAGACCCGGGCAATGTGCATACCACGAGGCATAGCACTGCGAATGCTGTGCGCCAACACGGGCAGCAGCACCGTTCGGACCGCGGAAGACAATCGGGCAACCAAGCTGGCCACCGGACATGTAAAGCGTCTTGGCCGCAGAGTTGATGATGTGGTCAATGGCCTGCATGGCGAAGTTGAATGTCATGAATTCAACAATCGGCTTGAGGCCCATGAATGCCGCACCCGTTGCCATACCGGTAAAACCGATTTCGGTAATCGGGGTATCGACGACACGACGGTCACCGAATTCGTCAAGCAGTCCCTGGGTGACTTTGTAGGCACCCTGATACTGTGCGACTTCTTCACCCATGACGAAGACGTTTTCGTCACCACGCATTTCTTCGGCCATTGCATCACGCAGGGCTTCACGCACGGTCTGGGTTTTAAAGCTGGTATAGGTCTTTTCGTCCTGGGTCGCGTTCATCACGCTCATGGCGCGCGGCTCGGCATCCGAACGTTCGATTGCGCCACTGGCCGCAACCGGTGCGGCACTTGCCGTGCTTGCAGCGGGTGCTGCTTCTTCGGCCGGTGCAGCCGGTTTTTCTTCGGCAGCCGGTGCAGCACCGCCAGACGATGCAGAAACGTTATCAAGCGCGGATGCGTCTTCGCCTTCTTCGAGGATATAGGCGATAACAGCATTCACTGCGACATTTTCAGTACCTTCGGCGATGACGATCTTGCCCACAGTACCTTCATCGACAGCTTCGACTTCCATCGTTGCTTTGTCGGTTTCGATTTCTGCGATGACGTCACCGGATGCGATCGTGTCGCCTTCCTTGACGTTCCATTTGGCAAGCGTGCCTTCGGTCATGGTCGGCGACAGGGCCGGCATCAAAACTTCAATCGGCATTGTTCCCTCTCTCCCGGGAAATATCGGTCAAAAGCGGTTCGCGAAAGTCGCGATCACGCGTCGATCAGAATATCGGTGAACAGTTCAGAAACATCCGGTTCCGGGCTGTTCTGCGCGAACTCGGCCGCTTTTGCGACTTCGGCTTTCACTTCCTTGTCGATATCCTTAAGGCCAGCTTCGTCGATGATGTTGCCATCGATCAGCAGCTTTTTGACCATATCGATCGGGTCGTGTTCCTTGCGCATCTTGTCGAGTTCGTCCTTGGTGCGATATTTCGCCGGGTCCGACATCGAGTGACCGCGATAGCGGTATGTTTTCAGCTCAAGGATATAAGGCCCTTTGCCTTCGCGGCAGTGAGCAACGGCGCGTTCACCGGCTTCCTTGACCGCAAGAACGTCCATACCATCGACCTGTTCGCCCGGAATGCCATAGGCCATACCGCGCTGATAAAGGTCCGGGCTGGACGAGTGACGCTGGGTCGAGGTGCCCATGGCGTACTGGTTGTTCTCGATGCAATAGATCACCGGAAGCTGCCAGAGAGCGGCCATGTTGAAGGCTTCATAGACCTGACCCTGGTTGACGGCACCGTCACCAAGATAGGTCAGGCAAACACGGTCTTCACCGCGATATTTGTAATTGAAGGCAATACCGGTTCCCAGCGGCACCTGGCCACCGACGATCCCGTGGCCGCCATAGAAGTTCTTTTCTTTGGAGAACATGTGCATGGAGCCGCCTTTACCGCGGGAATAACCGCCTTCGCGGCCCGTCAGTTCGGCCATAACCCCACCGGCATCCATGCCGCAAGCCAGCATGTGGCCGTGATCACGGTAACTGGTGATCACACCATCATCACCCGTGATGGCAGACTGCATGCCGACAACAACGGCTTCCTGCCCGATATACAGGTGACAGAAGCCACCAATAAGACCCATGCCATACAACTGACCGGCTTTTTCTTCAAAGCGGCGGATCAGCAGCATTTCACGGTAATATTTGAGGAGATCGTCACTGCTCGCCTGGTTGTCGGCGCGCGTAGTGGCGCGTTTGCGTTTCGTGGTCGCCATGTTTCCTCCCGGTGGATGGCTATCGCTTAAGCATCATGTATGAGCGCTTAATTCGGTACTGGACCACCGAAATGACTACCTAAAACGACCTCCAAGGGCAAGCAATCAAACGCCGAATAAACTGTTGTTTTGCAACGCACAATCACAAATAAACTCGATTTCAGTTAATTTGTGCATTTTGGCAAATATACAGAGATTGAGTATTTTCAGCGACTTGGGCGAATGCATTAAATTTCGTTCATTCCCCTGTGTCACAAATGCTATGCTTTTATGACGATAATACCGCATAGCCGTTCTAGATCGAAAACAACCCAAAGAATGCATTCATTATCAATGCAATCAACCGATCCGGCCAGTTTTCCGCCTATAAACCAGAAGTCAGTTTAAACAATACCTTACCGGCAAACGATCATTGCTGACCAAATTTCACAACCAGGAATTTCTTTGATTTTTGATGTGACAGCGTGCCGCAACGGCCAATTGCCCCGCCCAAACACGGGATACCACGCCCCCGGATTCTCTGGGCGGATGCGACCCACAGTTCGGGAACAGATCAGTTGGTATGGGCAGCGATGGTGGTCATGTCCTGATAACCGTCATGATGAAAGATGATGACGTCATCGGGATGTGCGGCATTCAGCATCGCACGTGCGCGTTCATCGAGAAGATCGGGATCAAGATGATTGGCGCGCAAGGAAATGACATGCTGTTCAAGCTTTTTGCGGCGCTCGGTCGTTTCATCAAGCACCTTGGCAATTTCGGTCACCCGGTCCTGCATCGACCAGTAGGTCAGCAGACCACGTTCACCTTCCACACTGTGAAAGATGAAATATGCCATGACTGTAAATGCGATGACCGGCGCGACTGCCTGTTGCAGACGACGAAAAACCGGTGAGTGTGACGACATTTACCCTTGCCCCTTGCGCGGAAACGCGACTTTGACCGCATCACTGACCATTTTGAAACCAAAACAAGAAAACAACATACGTCATTTCCCTTTGTCTTCAGCAACTTGCCTTAGAACAAAGTCATAGATCGGCCAATATTACGCACCAAGTAACACAGACATTGGTAAAAATAGCGTTAAACGGCACCCTCAAGCACCGCAATTTACGGTCAATCAGATAGTTCTGATTTACTGTTTTCCACTGTCAGTCAACCAGTGAACGCCATCGAAACAAAAAACGGGATGCACCAGCATATGGCGCATCCCGCAGAAATCCGGTGATATGAAATCACCCGTTCCGGTTATTTCAGGATCGAACGACCCGGATAGTAGGCACCGGCATCAAGCATCTCTTCGATGCGGATCAGCTGGTTGTATTTTGCCATACGGTCAGAACGCGACAGCGAACCGGTTTTGATCTGACCACAGTTGGTTGCAACAGCAAGATCAGCAATGGTCGAATCTTCGGTTTCGCCCGAACGGTGCGACATGACCGCGGTGTAACCGGCACGATGAGCCATTTCGACAGCTTCCAGCGTCTCGGAAAGCGTACCGATCTGGTTCACCTTGACCAGGATCGAGTTGGCCACGCCTTTTTTGATGCCATCAGCAAGACGTTTCGGGTTGGTGACAAACAGGTCATCACCGACAAGCTGGGTCTTGGAGCCAATGGCGGCCGTCAGTTCAGCCCAGCCATCCCAGTCGTCTTCGGCCATACCGTCTTCGATCGAGAAGATCGGGTATTTGCCAACAAGATCAGCCCAGTATTTGACCATGCCGCTGGAATCAAGGGTCTTGCCCTCGCCCGCCAGGACATATTTGCCGTCTTTGTAGAATTCGGTCGATGCCGCATCAAGCGCCAGAACGACGTCTTCTTCCGGGCGGTAGCCGGCAGCTTCGATCGATTTCATGACATAGCTGATGGCAGCTTCGGTCGATGCGATGTTCGGCGCAAAGCCGCCCTCGTCACCAACGTTGGTGTTCAGACCATCTGCCGACAGCGCCTTTTTCAGGTTGTGAAAGATTTCCGCACCCATGCGGATCGCGTCAGAACCGGTTTCTGCCGATACCGGCATGATCATGAATTCCTGAACGTCGATCGGGTTGTCCGCGTGCTCGCCACCGTTGATGATGTTCATCATCGGGACCGGAAGCGTACGGGCAAAGGCACCGCCGACATAACGGTAAAGCGGAAGGCCTGCGTCTTCTGCGGCGGCTTTGGCAGTCGCAAGTGAAACGCCAAGAATGGCATTCGCACCCAGACGGGACTTGTTATCCGTGCCGTCGAGTTCGATCATGACATTGTCGACAGCAACCTGGTCTTCGGCATCCATGCCGACCAGCGCTTCGAAAATCTCACCATTGACCGAGGCAACAGCCTTGGTCACGCCTTTGCCAAGATAACGGTCTTCCTTGTCGCGAAGTTCAACAGCCTCGTGGGCACCGGTGGATGCACCCGACGGAACGGCTGCACGACCAAAGGCGCCATTTTCCAGAGTTACATCAACTTCGACCGTCGGGTTACCACGGCTGTCAAGGATTTCGCGGCCGCGAATATCGATAATAGCGGTCATGACAGAAACGTTCTCCTCACTGGTAGGAACCATGCCTTTTTGTCAGGCATGCAGGTTACAGCAAAAAAGAATGCCGCCAATGACGATTGGCGGCATTTGAAAATCATGCGTCAAACATATCCAGACGAACCGGATTGGCTTTTGCCACTTTGTCCAGTTCCATCAGAACCGAAAGAACTTCGGGTAATTTGTTCAACGGGATTTGGTTCGGGCCATCCGAAATGGCCGTTGCCGGATTATCGTGGGTTTCGATAAACAGTGCTGCGATACCAACCGAAACGGCTGCGCGGGCCAGAACCGGCGCGAATTCACGCTGGCCGCCGGACGACGTGCCCTGCCCGCCTGGCTGCTGAACCGAATGGGTTGCATCGAAAACAACTGGATAGCCCTGACGGGCCATGGTGGGAAGTCCGCGGAAGTCCGTGACAAGCGTGTTATAGCCAAAGCTGGTCCCACGGTCACAGAGCATAATATTGTCATTGCCGGTCGCGGCAAGATTGTTGGCCACATTGGCCATGTCCCAGGGTGCCAGGAACTGGCCCTTTTTGACATTGACCGCACGACCGGTTTTGCCCGCCGCCTGCAACAGATCCGCCTGACGGCACAGGAATGCCGGGATCTGAAGAATATCGGCAACTTCGGCAACCGCCGCACACTGGTCAGGCAAATGCACATCCGTCACGATCGGAAGACCGGTGACCGATTTGACTTCTGCCAGGATATCAAGACCTTCGGACAGACCAACACCGCGCTTTGATGTGGTGCTGGTGCGGTTCGCCTTGTCAAACGAGCTTTTGTAAACCAAACCGATGCCGAGCCCTTCGGACAGTTCCTTAAGGGCTGCGGACATTTCGAGTGCATGTTGACGGCTTTCGATCGCGCACGGCCCGGCCAAAACGGCAAAGGGCTTGTCATTGGCGATTTCGATATTGCCGACTTTGACAGTTTTAATTTCGGTCATTGCGATGACTTTCATTCAAGCATTCGGCCATTCACGCATACAGCACGCGGCCATTCGCGCAATCAGACTGCGTGCCAATTATACCAGACGGCTGCGCTCTTTGGCGGCCTTGATATAAGACACGAACAGCGGATGCGGGTCGAGCGGACGCGAACGCAGTTCCGGGTGGAACTGAACACCGATGAACCACGGATGATCCGGGTATTCAACGATTTCCGGCAAACGACCATCCGGCGACAGGCCCGAGAATTTAAGACCTTTTTCCTCAAGCTGCGACATGAAGTTTACGTTAACTTCATAGCGATGGCGGTGACGTTCCAGAACGGTTTCACTGCCATAGATGTCGCGTGCACGGGTGCCGTCAACCAGCTTGCACTCATAATTGCCCAGACGCATGGTGCCGCCAAGGTCATCTTCGCCGGTACGACGTTCAACCGAACCGCCATCCTTTGCCCATTCGGTCATCAGACCAACAAGCGGGGTTTTGGTCGGGCCGAATTCAGACGAAGATGCATCCTTGAGACCGGCAAGGTTACGGGCTGCTTCGAGAACAGCCATCTGCATGCCAAAGCAGATGCCGAAATACGGCACCTTGTTTTCACGGGCATAGCGTGCCGCGGCAATCTTGCCTTCTGCGCCACGTTCGCCAAAGCCGCCCGGAACCATGATCGCATCAAGCTTGGACAGGATTTCGTTGACGTTACCTTCTTTTTCCAGCTCGTCAGACGCAATCCATTCCAGATTGACGCGGACCTTGTTGGCGATACCGCCATGGGTCAGTGCTTCGGTCAGGGATTTGTAGGCATCGGGAAGCTGGATGTATTTGCCAACGATACCGATGGTGACCTCACCTTCCGGGTTGCGGATGGTGTTGCAGATGTTTTCCCACGGTGCCAGATCCGGGTCCTGGGCCTGAAGACCGAAGTGATGCAGAACTTCGCTATCAAGGCCGTACTGGTGATAGCTGATCGGCACCTGATAGATGTTATCGACATCATAGGCCGGAATGACTGCTGCTTCGCGGACGTTACAGAAACGCGCGATCTTGCGGCGTTCATTGATCGGAATTTCACGATCACAACGGCACAGCAGAATATCAGGCTGAATACCGACACTTTGCAGTTCCTTGACGGAATGCTGGGTCGGTTTGGTTTTCAGCTCGCCCGCGGTCGAGATATAGGGCACCAGGGTAAGGTGCATGAACAGCGTGCGGCCATCACCAAGATCGTTGCCCATCTGACGGATCGCTTCAAGGAATGGCAGACTTTCAATATCGCCAACCGTGCCGCCGATTTCGACAAGAACAAAGTCCTCGGTCGCGTCAGACTGAACGAATTCCTTGATCGCATCGGTGATGTGCGGAATGACCTGGACGGTCCCGCCAAGATAATCACCGCGGCGTTCGCGGGCGATCACGTTCGAATAGATGCGCCCGGTGGTCACGTTGTCGGAACGGCGCGAAGAAACGCCGGTAAAACGTTCATAGTGACCAAGATCAAGGTCGGTCTCGGCACCGTCTTCGGTCACATAGCATTCGCCATGCTGGTACGGGCTCATGGTGCCCGGATCAACGTTGATATACGGATCAAGCTTGCGCAGACGAACTGTAAAGCCGCGTGCCTGTAACGAAGCACCCAAAGCAGCGGAAGCCAGGCCCTTGCCCAGCGAAGAAACAACGCCACCGGTAATAAAGATATAACGAGTCATTTCTTTGCCTCATCTCAAAGCACAAAGCCTCGGTTCAATGCCGTTTAGTGCATCACGAACCGGGGAATACAACAATCAAAAATTGAGGCGGCAAGTTTGCCGCCTCGTGTCGTCGGTTAATTTGTTTAGCGGGTCGGAGCCGCGGGCCCGGTATCCTCGGCGGGTTCAGTAACCGCCGGGGCCGAAGCCGGTGCCTGTTCCAGAATGGAAGCTGGCTTGGTGTGGCTGTTGGACTGCAGTGCAAGAATGATGCTGGTGATCATGAATGCACCTGCCAGAATCGCAGTGGTACGGGTCAGCAGGTTCGCAGCGCCGCGTGAACTCATCACGCCGAAGCCACCGCCTCCGCCGCCGCTGTTACCGCCGATACCAAGCCCACCGCCCTCGCTGCGCTGCACGAGAATGACGGCAATCAAGCCAAGCGCAAGAAGAAGGTGGATTACCAGAATGACTGTTTGCATGGTCTCGAAACTCTTGTCCTAACTTCCGATCCGAACGCAATTTGGCCCGGATCGGGCATAAATTTGATGCGTATTTAACGCGTTTTATGGCTGTTGGCTAGGCGCAAGTTTCAATAATTTTCCAAAAATCTTCAAGCTTGAGGCTCGCCCCGCCGACAAGCGCGCCATTGACATCTTCAAGGGCAAGCAATTCCGCCGCATTGGACGGCTTGACCGAACCACCGTAAAGAATCCGGAATTCGTTCCCATCGGCAAAGCGTTTGACAAGCTCGGCACGGATCGCGGTGTGAACTTCGGCGACTTCGGCAACACTTGCGGTACGTCCGGTTCCGATTGCCCAGACCGGCTCATAGGCGATCACGGTATTCTTTGCGGTTGCCCCGTCCGGAACCGAAACAGCCACCTGCCCGTTTACAACAGACAGGGTCGCACCAAGATCGCGTTCCTGTTCGGTTTCACCGACACAAACAACAGCAACCAGATCGGCATCATGTGCGGCGATGGCCTTGCGGCGGATATCGGTCGAACTTTCACCATGATCAGCACGACGTTCCGAATGACCGACCAGAACATACCCAGCGCCGATATCGGCCAGCATGGGTGCGGCAATGTCACCGGTATGCGCACCCGATACGGCGGCGTGGCAATCCTGGCCACCAACGCCAACTGCACTATCCTTGGTGACGCCAACCACATCAGACAGCAGTGTCGCGGGCGGACAAACAAGAATATCGCAGCCCAGAGTTCCCTTTTCGGATGCCTTTGCAGCAAGTCCGGATGCCAGCGCAAGACCATCCGCACGCAAACAGTTCATTTTCCAGTTTCCGGCGATCAGGGGACGGCGTTGGGTCATGGGAAGCTACCTCGTGCTGGTCGATTTCAGATAAATTCCTTTGATAACAATTCGATATCACATTAATGGCAATCGTTACGAATTGTTACAGGATCAATTTCGAAGCGGCTTTTAGCATGTCCACCGCACCGGGCCAAGTCCCGGAAAACACGCGTTCATGCATTTCGTTTGGAATTGCAATGATCTTCTATGCAATCGGCTGTTGCCGCTGTTACCTCTCGCCATTAAGATGCCCGGCAATTTCGTCGGGATTTGCGTCCCTGGGCGATCATAATTAAAAGCTGTCGATACATTATATCGACACCAAACCACGAATTGTTAGGCTTATCATATGCTTGCTGGCATTCGCACATTTTCGAAATCAATCTTTGCCAAAGTGATCTTTGGCGTGATTGCACTGAGCTTCGTTATCTGGGGCCTGAACGCATCGATGCTGAATCTTGGCACATCGCGTGAAGTTGCCGAAATCGGCAGCCAGAAGATCACCCCGGTCGAACTGGAACGCGCCTTCCAGCGCAGCGTGCAGAATATGCGAAATGTATTCGGCCCGAATTTCAACCAGCAACAGGCTGTCCAGATGGGTCTTCTGAACAATACGGTTCAGTCGCTTGTCTCGCAGAAGGTGCTGCGTGAAGACGCCAAGGATATGGGGATCGGCATCAGCGACGATAAAGTCCGCGATACCATCTTTGCGTCGGACAACTTCAAGGACCCGACCACCGGCCAATTCAGCCGCGACCGTTTCCTTCAGGCTCTTTACACTGCGGGCTACACCGAACAGGAATTCATCGAAGGTGTTCGTGGTGATCTGATGAGCCAGCAGGTTGTCGGCAGCCTGACCGGCACGGCGGCTGTTCCTGAAATGCTGGCAAAGCAGATTGTTGCCTATCGTAATGAACAGCGTCGCGGGTCGTTCTTTGCCCTGAATGGTGCAGAGTTCGATGATATCGCCGTTGCAGATGACGCCACCCTTCGCAAATTCCACGAAGACAATGCAGCGCAGTTCACGGCACCGGAAAGCCGTGACGTAACGCTTGCAACGCTGAGTGCTGCGGACCTGATTGCGACGGTCACTGTTACCGAAGACGAAATCGCGGAGTCCTACAAGCAGCGCGAAGCCGAATTCCAGACCCCGGAAAAGCGCGTTGTCGAGCAAATCCTGTTTGCACCGGGTGATGAACAGTCCGCACGCGAAGCTTACAAAAGCCTTCAGGGCGGTGCCGATTTCATGGAAACGGCCAAGGAAGCCGGCATGGATGAGTCGATGGTCAAGCTTGGCGAATTCACCGCCAACGACATTTTGCCTGATCTGAGTGCCGCGACCTTTGCCCTGCCCGAAGGCGGTTTCTCCGAACCAGTTGAAACGGCACTTGGCTGGCATATCCTGCGTGTGACGTCGGTAACGCCGGGCAGCGTTCAGTCGCTTGACGAAGTCCGCGACGAGATTGTCGACGGCATCAAACAGTTCAAGGCCGAAGACGCGATCTATGATCTGGCGGCCAATTTTGACGAGGAACTGGGTGCTGGCACCCCGATCGAAGACGCAGCACGCGATGTCGGTGCAAAGACCTACAAGCTTAACGGCATTGTCCGTGGCGAAGGTCTTGCCGGCGAAAACATCGACGGGGCTGACGAGATCAATGAAAAGATCTTCGAGCTTGAAAACGGCGAGGAAAGCTTCCTTGAAGAAACCGCATCGGGCACCCGTTATGTTGTCCGGGTTGAAAATGTAACGCCGTCGGCACTGCGCCCGTTCGAAGATGTCCGCGAAGATGTCATTGCCGCCTGGAAGTCCGAAGAACGCCAGAAACTGATGGTTGCCAAGGCCGAAGAACTTGCCAACAGCGTCAACACATCTGGTGCCGACCTTTCAGCAGTTGCAGCGGAAAATGGCGCATCGGTCAAGGAAAGCGGCCTGACCAAGCGGACCGGACAAGGCCTTGGCGCTGATGTCAATCCGGCGGTTGCAGCAGCCCTCTTCACGCTTGAAGACGGCAAGGCCAAGGCAATCCAGACCGGTGAAGACGTCCTGGTTGTGCGTCTTGACGAAATCAAGCAGGCCAATGTCGAAACCGCAGATGCCCAGCCGGTCAATGATGAACTCAAACAGGCAATCAATGAAGATATCCTGTCACAGTATCTTGACTATCTGCGTGATGAAATCTCGGTCACGGTCAATAACAGCGTGATCAACGGGCTTTACGCCCCGTCCGCTGCAAACTGACAGCCACACAAAAGGGCGACCGGTTGATCCGGTCGCCCTTTTTCTTTTATGACATCTACGACCAAGACCAACATTTGGATAGACCATGGAAATCAAACCGGATTTCAACAGCTTCAAGCAAAATTACGATAACGGCGTCTCGCAGGTTCTCTGGACTGCGTTGACAGCAGATCTGGATACGCCGGTTTCGGCATTCCTCAAGATCGCCGAAGGCATGCCCAATACCTATTTGCTTGAATCTGTTGAAGGCGGCGCTGTTCGCGGTCGGTATTCGTTTCTGGGCCTTAAACCCGACCTGATCTGGCGGTGTTTTGGCAACAAGGCCGAACTGAACCGCCGTGCAATGGCCGATGCCGACGCCTTCGTCGACGAAACCGAAGCCCCGCTTGAAAGCCTGAAAAAGCTGATTGCCGAAAGCCATATCGAACTGCCCGACAATCTGCCGCCAATGAGTGCTGGTCTGGTTGGCTATATGGGCTATGACACAGTGCGTCTGATGGAAAAGCTGCCAGACAGCAACAAAGACGAACTTGGCGTACCTGATGGCATTTTCATTCGCCCGACCGTCACGGCAAGCTTTGACACCATCGAAGATACCGTAACCGTCGTCACCCCGGTCCGCCCGGAAGACGGCATTGATGCCAATGCGGCTTATGATCTGGCCTGTGCGCGGCTCAATGACGTAGTCATGCAGTTCCAGCGCAATCTGTTCATCGATCGCCGTTCCAAATCCGTGCCCGATACCCTGCCCGATCCGAAGGTCAGCGTGGATGAAGCCGGATTTTATGACATGGTCGACAAGGCCAAGGAATATATCCGGGCTGGCGACATTTTCCAGGTGGTGCTGTCGCAACGCTATACGCTGCCCTATCAGTTGCCGCCTTTTGCATTTTATCGTGCGCTGCGCCGGATCAACCCGTCACCTTTCATGTTCTATCTTGATATTGGTGGTTTCCAGGTGGTCGGCGCCAGCCCGGAAATTTTGGTGCGCCTGCGCGACGGCGAAGTCACCATTCGCCCGATTGCCGGAACACGCCGGCGCGGTAAAACGCCAGAAGATGACAAGGTCATGGCCCAGGACCTTCTGGATGATCCGAAAGAACGATCCGAGCACCTGATGTTGCTTGATCTTGGCCGCAATGATGTCGGGCGGGTGTCAAAACCGGGCACAGTGCGCGTCACGGATCGCGAACAGATCGAATATTATTCCCACGTCATGCATATCGTTTCCAATGTCGTCGGTCAGATTGACGAAACGAAATATGACGCCATGGATGCGCTCAAGGCCGGGTTCCCGGCCGGAACCGTATCGGGTGCCCCAAAAGTTCGGGCCATGGAAATCATTGATGAACTGGAATCGGTACGGCGCGGTATTTATGCCGGGTGTATCGGCTATATCTCGGCCGACGGGTCAATGGATACCTGTATCGCGCTGCGCACCGCCGTCATCAAGGACGAGAAAATCCATATTCAGGCCGGTGCGGGAATTGTCGTCGACAGTAAACCGGAACTTGAACACAAGGAATGCCGCAACAAGGCCGGTGCATTGATGGCCGCGGCCCGCGAAGCATACCGGTTCGCATAATATCCAAGCTGATCAAATACCAAAGGACCGCAATCATTTGCGGCCCTTTTGATGCCTGCATTTTTCAGAATATTGAACTAACCGGTTACGCTTTGTGATGACCGGCGCAAGATATCCGTGACCGGTACAAGCACAAAGCCGCGTGCTTCGATTTCGGGTATCCATTTTTGAAGGGCACTGATCGTCAGGTCACGGGGATGTCCAATGGCAATCGCATATCCCTGTTTGGCTGCTACACGTTCGGTACGCGCCAGCATTTCTGCGATTTTTTCCACATCATCCGCATCATCGATGAAAACGTCGCGTGTGATGGCGGGAACGCCGAATTTGTTGGCGGTCGAATAGCCTACCGATGTGGCGCTTGTACGCGAATCAAGGAACATCAATCCGCGCGACTTCATGACTTCCATCACGATCCGCATCCGTTCCGGATCGGATGTGAATTTGCTGCCCATATGGTTGTTCACACCGACATAACCGTCAAACCGGTCAAGCATCCAGTTCATTTCACTGAGAATTTTTTGACGATCATAGGTCGCAAGCAGCGCATGCGGCCCCGGATCCACCGCAGCAGATGACGGCTCCATCGGCATGTGCAGCATGACCTCGTGCCCGGCAGTGCGTGCGGCATTGACTTGCGGCTGCAAATCGCGGGCATAGGGCAAATAGGAAATCGTGATCGGTCCGGGCAGTTTGACCGTGCGCGCGGTGCGCGGCTGGTCCAGACCGGCATCATCAATCACGATTGCAATGACCGGTTTCTGCCCGGCATCGGGGGCAAGGGCCGCAAATTTGCGCCAGGGCACAGAATTGTCTGTCGGCGTAGCAGTTGTCAGAGCCGGGCTATCCGTACCGCTTTCACCGGGCAAGACCGACGTTTTGGAGCCTGATTTCGGGTTTTCGACGAAATCGGACAGGTTTTGTCCACCCTGCCCCTGATTGTTGGTCTGATTTGTCGTCTGGCGCCCGTTTTCATCAATCAGATAGCCTGTACGCCCCTGGATGCCCGGGGGCGGTGTGTCGGGAAGCTGATAATCCTTGCGCAGCATCGGCTTTGTTTCGGGTGCCGCAAGTGTATAGTCGGGTGCACGCTGATCGGATGCACGGCCGAACTCGTCGGACGCGCGGTCAAGTTCAAGCATGCTGCCAACGGCAATAATGGCCGACAGCGTTCCCGCAACAAAGGCACCCCCCAGCATCAGGCGGCCAATGCCACCCGATTTCTTTTTCGGTGCAGCTTTTTTGCGGTTGGATTTTTTGGGTGCCGCCTTTTTTCGTTTGGCGGTCGTTGCCCGGCGTGCCACGCGGTGGTCTCCAGTATCGTTTTCTGGGTCGCTCGTAGGCTCTGCGAAGATGACCTCGCAGCTCCTTCCCATATGGTGATTATAGACCGATCATGTCGGATATTGTCGGGATGTTTTAAATCGGTGCTGGTTAGCACCGGGTTAAGAGATCCTTTATGCGCGGGCGACAACAACCGGCTGTAGGAAAAAACCCTTACCCTGCTTCCGCTTGACGTGGCGGCAAGGGCGTTTATTCTCTGCCGACCTTCATGTGCACAGGCGCCTTTTCCGATGTATCTCCTCATCGATAATTACGACAGCTTCACATTCAATTTGTGGCATTATCTGCGCGAACTCGGCCCCGAGGTCGAAGTGCGCCGCAATGATGAGATTTCCGTTAAAGATGCGCTTGCTCTCAAGCCCGAAGGCATTGTCATTTCACCTGGTCCCTGTGATCCGGAACGCGCGGGTATCTGCCTTGATCTGATCAGGGAAGCAGCCGGCCAGGTCAAACTTCTGGGCGTGTGCCTTGGCCATCAATCCATCGGGCAGGCTTTTGGCGGCAAGGTTGTTCGCGCCCCCGAATGCATGCATGGCAAAACCGATGCCATGACCCATTCAGGTGCCAGCGTCTTTGCCGGTCTTCCAAGCCCGTTTGAAGCAACGCGTTATCATTCTTTGGTGATTGAACGCGAAACTTTGCCTGACAGTCTTGAAATCACGGCCGAAAGCGCGGATGGTCTGATCATGGGCGTTCGGCACAAAACCCATCAGATACATGGCGTTCAGTTCCATCCCGAAAGCATCGCATCGGAACATGGCCACGCATTGTTAAAGAATTTTATCGACTTTACCGGCGCCTGAAACCGCACCGGACCGCAAACCGAGGAAACCCGAATGTCGACTGATAATGATCTGAAGCCAATTCTGGCCAAAGTCGCAGATGGTGAAAAGCTGACCGAAAGCATGGCCGAACAGGCCTTTAACGTGCTGATGTCGGGTCAGGCAACCCCGTCGCAAATGGGGGCTTTCCTGATGGGGTTGCGCATTCGGGGCGAAACCGTTGACGAAATTACCGGGGCAGCACGTGTCATGCGTGAAAAGGCCACCGGCATCATTGCCCCGGAAAATGCGGTTGATACCTGTGGCACAGGTGGTGATGGCAGCGGCACCTTCAATATTTCAACCGGTGCGGCGATTGTTGCCGCCGCCGCAGGTGCGACCGTTGCCAAACACGGCAACCGCGCGGCATCGTCGAAATCGGGTTCGGCTGATGTTTTGATGGCGCTTGGTGTCAATCTTGATGCCGATATGAAATTGCTGGAAAAGGCCCTTAGCGAGATTGGGCTGTGCTTCATGATGGCGACCCGTCACCATTCGGCGATGCGTCACGTGATGCCGACCCGCGTTGAAATGGGCACACGCACGATCTTTAACCTGCTGGGTCCGCTTGCCAACCCGGCAAAGACCAAACGCCAGGTTCTTGGCGTCTTTGCCAAGGAATGGGTCGAACCGGTTGCCCATGTGCTCAATCGCCTTGGATCGGTTCATGCATGGGTGGTTCATGGCCACAGCGGTCTTGATGAAATCTCGACCACGGGCCCGACCTTTGTCGCCGAAGTCAAAGACGGCAATGTTAGGACCTTTGAAATTTCCCCGGGCGATTTCGGGTTTGAGACAGCAACGCTTGATGACCTTAGGGGCGGCGATGCGGATGTGAATGCCAAGGCCATTCTTGACCTTCTGGCAGCGAAAAAAGATGGCTATCGCGATATCGTTCTGATGAATGCCGGGGCGGCACTTGTAGTGACCGGCGTTGCCAGCGATCTTGCCGATGGCATCAAAAAGGCATCCGAAGCAATTGATAGCGGCAAGGCCGCAGAAACGCTTCAGGGTCTTGTCACCATTACCAACGAAGGAAACGCAGCGTGAGCGACGTTCTTAAGAAAATCTGCGACGACAAACGCGAACACGTTGCCGCCTGCAAGAGCCGCAAAAGCCTTGCCACGCTTGAAGCCGAAGCCAAAGCCCAATCGGCACCGCGCGGCTTTATCAAGGCCCTTGAAACCAGTGTTGCCGATGGCCGTTATGGCCTGATTGCCGAAATCAAGAAAGCATCCCCGTCCAAGGGACTGATCCGCGCCGATTTCAATCCGCCGGAACTGGCAAAGGCCTATGAGGCTGGCGGGGCAAGCTGCCTTTCGGTTCTGACCGATGTGCCCTATTTCCAGGGTGATGACAGCTATCTTGTCGCGGCGCGCGCTGCTGTTGACCTTCCGGCATTGCGCAAGGATTTCATGGTTGATCCCTATCAGGTGACTGAGGCCCGTGCACTTGGGGCTGATTGCATCCTTTTGATCATGGCAGCCCTTGAAGACGAACTGGCCGCCGAACTTGAAGACGCGGCACACAGCCTTGGCATGGATGTTCTGATCGAAGTTCACAACGCGCCGGAACTTGAACGTGCCCTGAAACTGAAATCGCGTCTGGTCGGGGTCAATAACCGTAACCTCAAGACCATGGAAATTTCGCTGACCACGACCGAAGAACTGGCTGGCATGGTCGATAGCGACCGTCTTCTGGTCGCCGAAAGCGGATTGTTCACGCCCGAAGACCTTTCACGCATGGCCAAGGTTGGTGCGCAATGCTTCCTGATTGGGGAAAGCCTGATGCGTCAGGACGACGTCACTGCGGCAACCCGCAACCTTCTTGGCCTTGCGGCGTAATAATCAGAGCTTGCTACGGCTGGCTATCCTATTAGTCAGCCGGGGCGTTAATGGGATCTATGTGCGTGAAGACCCAGTAACGCAGATTGAGCGGCAGCATCTCTTGTCCGCTCTGGTGAACCCGCGCCCCAAGCATGTCGTTACCTTCCAGTTCATCAAACCGTGAAAAGACAAAACAAAAATTCGGCGTGAAACAAAGCTTATCCCGATCATGATAGGCTTCTCCGGTAAAAGTTCCCCAAGTCGCTTCACCGGACCAAGAAATGGCACCTCGCCCTCGAATCAAGGTTTGACCGCCTGTATCTAGAGACGCCCGGAATTGCAAGGCGGTTGCCGGATTAACAAACGTGAATGATTTGCCGGTAAGAGTGGCTTCGACCTCTTGGCGACTTAGCTTTGCGTAACCGGGGGGCAAATATGACGGATCTTGGTATTCTCTTTCCAGAATAGTGGTTCCAACTTCACGAAGATGATCAACTTCATTTTCGGCAAGGAGCCTCTCTGGCATATGCTGGATACCGCAGGCCTGAAGAAGTACAAAAGTTCCGCTAAAAAGAAATTTAGTGTATCTATTCATATGAGTAGACATTTCATGCAACCAGTACATTTGCGTGTATTTTTGAGTTATCATGCAATTATAAATAAAACAAGGAACCACCGTGGCAGACCAACTTTCCCATATTGATGCCGGTGGCAACGCCGTGATGGTGGATATTTCGGACAAGGCCGATACCACCCGCATTGCCATTGCCAAGGCGCGGGTATTGATGTCTGCGCAAACGGCAAAGCTGATTGCCGATCGTGGCCACAAAAAGGGTGATGTTCTTGGTATCGCCCAGCTTGCCGGGATCATGGGAGCAAAAAAAACCCCCGATCTGATCCCGCTATGCCATCCCCTGCCCCTGACATCGGTGACGGTTGATCTTGAACTGGCCGATGATGTTGACGGCGTAGATATCACCGCGACCTGCAAGACCACCGGCAAGACCGGTGTCGAGATGGAGGCGTTGGCAGCGGCCTCTGTCGCAGCCTTGACCGTGTTTGACATGTGCAAGGCTGTCGACAAGGCCATGCAGATTACCGATATCCGCGTCACCCGCAAGGAAGGCGGGAAATCGGGGACTTTCATCGCCGATTAGGGTGTTTGCGAGCGGGCGACCACCATTCAAAACCCGCAATTATTGCCTGAATTACGGCCAATCCGTTGTTTTTGGCCCGACGCGCTTGACCCGACAAAAGAACTAAAGTAGAACATTTATGTATCCTTTTTGTTCTTGCTACAGGTTCGGGAAATATCATGCTGACGCGCAAGCAATATGAGTTGCTGGTCTATATTGACAATTACCTTCGCGATCACGGTATCTCGCCCTCTTTCGATGAAATGAAAGAGGCCCTGAACCTTAAATCCAAATCGGGGATACATCGTCTGATTACCGGGCTTGAGGAACGCGGTTTTATCCGCCGTCTTGCGCATCGCGCCCGTGCGCTGGAAGTCATCCGGCTTCCGGAAAACAGCGATGATGACGCCCCCGAAACCCCGAACAACGTCACATCCATTGCCAGTGCGCGCAAAGCCCCCCATCGTCCGGCAACCGTGCCCACGGCCTTTGCCGAAACCGGCGAAGCCATTTCGCTTCCGCTTTATGGACGAATTGCTGCGGGTACCCCGATTGAGGCATTGCGTGACCAAAGCACCATGGTTCAGGTGCCCGCTGCCCTTTTGGGATCAGGCGATCACTATGCACTTGAAGTATCGGGTGATTCCATGGTCGAGGCCGGGATCCTTGATGGTGATACCGTCCTGATCCAGCGGTGCGAGCAGGCCCATGATGGCACGATTGTTGTTGCGCTTGTCGATGACAGCGAAGCGACCCTTAAGCGCCTTAAACGCGGGCGCGGTGAGGTTCTTCTGGAACCGGCTAATGCCCGGTATGAAACCCGTGCCCTGTCACCGGATCGCGTCCGTATTCAGGGTCGTCTGGTCGGGTTGCTGCGCCAGTATTAAGCCACCGACAACTACACACACAAAATCGCCCGCTGTGATCTTCGCACGGGCGATTTTGTGTATTCGGGATCAGTGCATCCGACCCGGTCCAGGTACGACCACTGATTACCGTTGCGATGGAGCAGCTTTGCCGCCAATCACGATCCACGGCCAGTGACCGGATATTGCCCGCACGGTTTCAAATGACGACCTTCCCTGATCAAGCTTCGCCGTATCAAGGGCCACACCGCCCTGCCACCACAAAACGTCATCATCAATCATCACCCGCGCCCCGGCCTGGCGACAGTTTCGGATTGGCAAATCGTTTTTTAGCGTAATCACAAGATCGGCATTGCGACAGGCATAGAACGGATTGGCCAGACTGGTTGCGACAATGGTCCTAGTCTCCTTATCACCAGTGCCAGTGACCACAAGACACGGATCGTTTTTACAATGCCTTATTCTTGCGGCTTCATCTTCCGGACGGATGCCAAAACGGCTCATCCACAGGGATTTTTGGAAATCACCAAGCCCGTCGGCCAAATGCAGGATTTCCTGTTCCCTGTCATAAACGGCCCAGCTTTCCTGATCACCCGATACAAGAACATCCGGTGTTTGGTGGGTCACCTGCGCAATGATGGCGATGATCAAAAGCGGCCCGGACACCACAAGGGCAATCTGATCGCGCCAGATCACGGCCCACGCAATTGCCAGCAACAAACAGGCGGTTGCCACATCACCGAGCCCGGCCACATACCACAATCCCCATTCCTGGGCGGCGACAAGGGATGCTGTTTTGATCAGAACAGTCAATCCGGGCGCCATCAGTGCAAGCACACCGCCCGCCAACCCGAATGGCATGGATGCCAGCGTCAGTACAATTAACGGCATCACCCAGAATGCCATTATCGGAATGGCAACCAGATTGGCAACAATGCCAAGCACCGATATCCGCCCGAAATGAAATCCGATAATCGGTGCCGTCACAACCGTCACAATGACACTGGTGATCAAAAGCCCCGCCATATAGACCACAAGACGTTCATGCCACGGACGTCCGCCATGGCGGTCAAGCCAACGGCGCCCGGGCCCGTCATAAAAGGCAACAAGTGCCCCGACAGCAGCAAAGGAAAGTTGAAAACTGGCACCAAGCACCGCATCGGGCCTTAACACCAGAACAACCAGTGCGGCCACCCCCACCAGCCGTAACGATATGGCACGGCGATCAAGCAACAGGGCGATCCATACGACCAGCAACATCACAAAGGCCCGTTGCGTCGGCACTGTTGCCCCCGACAATCCGAGATAAATGAACCCCGCCCCGGCGGCCGCAAGTGCCGCCCATTTTTTGACCGGATAGCGCAATGCGATCCCCGGTATCGCAGCCAATCCCAGACGCACCAGAAAGAAAACAGTTCCGCACAGCAACCCCATATGCAATCCGGAAATCGCCAAAAGATGGGCCAGCCCGGATTTCCTCAGATCCTCGGCAATTTCAGCAGTGACATCGCCGCGTTCACCGATGATCAATGCTTTGGCAATCCCGGCCTCGGGCGCGGTTACATATCGATTGATCACGTCGGATATTTTCTGACGCAGGTGTTCAACAACGGATCCTATACCATTGTTTTCATAAGAATCCTTCTCGCTCAACACTTCAAACTGACGACCGAATGCAAACCCGGTTGCGCCGATCTGGCTGAAATAAAGGTTGCGCGCGAAATCGGGATCACCGGGAACCGACGGCGGGCGCAGTGGAAACAACCGTGCCTTTACGCGCACTTCATCACCGATCGAAAGCGCGCTGTCACCGAGAAAACTAAGCCTGACATTCCAGCCGATCTGATCATTGGAAAGACCCTGAATATTTATCGGATCAAGGGTAACGCGCATGCGACTGCCGCGGGGTTCAATACCGATGACAGTTCCGATGATTTCGGTCGAATAAAGGGTTCTGGTCGGGATATTTTCCGGTCCCAGTTCCGTATGCAGGGCACTGATCAGACAACCTACCGTGATACTGGCCATCAGTTGCATCAAAAATGCCAGCCAGGCTTTGCTGCGAACCATCCAGAACGCGCAGACCGAAAGAATCACGGCAACTGAAATCTCTGCAACGGAAATGCGCGCAGGAAGCAAAAAATAAAGGGCGCATCCCAACCCAAAGAAGATAACAGATGACAGAAACCATTTATTTCTTTGGCTTGTAACAACAAATATGACTTGCGAGAAAAACCCCGCAAGCCTTTGTTTTTTAATACTTCTTGTAAAAGTATTACGACGAATGTCCAATAGCCCGCCTTAAGCTTAGTTTCTATCTAACATCGGCTGTGGTGCAACAGCGTGTCATTTGTGCTATAGCCTGCACGCCAAAAGTCCATACGACAAGCGACAACATCCAGATAGCGGATAGATTGAATGACGGTTGTTACCCGTTTTGCCCCGTCTCCGACCGGGTTTTTACACATCGGCGGCGCACGCACCGCCCTTTATAACTGGCTTTATGCCAAGCACACCGGCGGCAAATTCTTGCTGCGTATTGAAGATACCGATCGCGAACGTTCAACGCCCGAGGCCGTCGAAGCCATTTTTGACGGGCTCAACTGGCTTGGCCTGACCGCAGACGATGAACCGACCTTCCAGTTCGCCCGTCGCGACCGCCATGCCGAAGTTGCACAACAATTGCTGGATGCCGGCAAAGCATATTATTGCTATTGCACGCCCGAAGAACTGACCGCGATGCGCGAAAAAGCCCGCGCCGAAGGTCGCCCGATGAAATATGACGGCACCTGGCGTGATCGCGATCCCTCAGAAGCCCCGGAAGGTGTAAAACCTGTCGTGCGCCTTAAAGCGCCGCAGGATGGCGATGCCGTGATCAATGATCAGGTCCAAGGCGAAGTCCGTGTCGCCAATGAACAGCTTGACGATTATGTCATTCTGCGTGGCGACGGCACCCCGACCTATATGCTTTCGGTTGTTGTTGATGACCATGATATGGGCGTTACCAACGTCATTCGCGGTGACGATCATCTGACCAACGCATTCCGCCAGAAGGCACTTTATGACGCCATGGGCTGGGATGTTCCGACCTTTGCCCATATTCCGCTTATTCACGGGCCGGATGGTGCAAAACTGTCGAAACGTCACGGTGCGCTGGGTGTTGATTCCTATCGGGACGAGATGGGTTTCCTGCCGGAAGCCGTGAACAACTATCTCCTGCGTCTGGGCTGGGGTCATGGCGATGATGAAGTCATTTCCCAGGAACAGGCCATCGAATGGTTCGACATCAAGGATGTTGGCAAGGGTGCGGCACGTTTCGACTTTGCGAAGCTGACAAACCTTAACGGCATTTACATGCGTCAGGCCGATGATAAACGGCTTGTAGACGAGATTTCCCAACGGGTTGCGACCATTATTGGAACCGATGCAATTGATGCAGCGCAAAAAGAAATCTTGATCAATGGCATGTCAGGCCTTAAAGAAAGGGCCAAGACACTTATCGAACTCGCCGAATCTTCGGCCTTCTATGTTACTGACGGCGTATTGTCCGTTAACGAGAAAGCTCAGTCCCTGATCGATAGCGCACCTGAAGGTCTGTTTGCAGAATTGGCCAACAGTCTTGAAGCGCTTGAAAGCTGGACCGAAGAGAACGTTGACGCATGTGTTCGTGCAACTGCCGAGAAACTTGATCTTAAACTCGGAAAAGTTGCGCAGCCCTTGCGGGCGGTGCTTACCGGTTCCAATTCTTCACCAGGCATCTTCGAAGTAATGATCGTGCTTGGCAAAGAGCAAACGCTGAAACGCATTCGACATTTCGATGCATAACAACAGCGAATTATAAAAAACTAATAGTCTGTTTGCGCTTAATGCGCCGCAGCATTATGCTGCACCCAACTTGAAACCGTGTTCGTTCAAACAGGGAAGGAAAAATAAGTCATGGCTCAGAATTCCAAGACTTCCCACACCGTAACACTGACCGACAATGCCACTGGCAAGTCGTTCGAGATGCCGGTGATTGAGGGTAGCGTAGGCCCGTCTGTTATCGACATTCGCAAGCTGTACGCTGAAACTGGATATTTTACCTATGATCCGGGCTTCACTTCGACCGGCTCCTGCCAGTCCGAGCTGACCTATATTGACGGCGACGTAGGGATCCTGCGCCACCGTGGTTATGCGATTGACGATCTTGCAGAAAACTCCGACTTCCTGGAAGTCTGCCATCTGTTGCTGTACGGGGAACTCCCGAACGCCACCCAGAAGGCACAGTTCGAAAACGACATCACCATGCACACCATGGTGCATGAGCAGATGCGCAATTTCTATAACGGTTTCCGCCGTGACGCGCATCCGATGGCCATCATGTGCGGTGTCGTTGGCGCAATGTCTGCTTTCTATCATGACAGCACCGACATCAATGATCCGCAGCAGCGTCTGATCTCGGCTTATCGCCTGATTGCGAAAATGCCGACCATCGCAGCGATGGCATACAAGTATTCGATCGGTCAGCCGTTCCGTTATCCGAACAACAAGCTGGGCTTTGCTGAAAACTTCCTTCAGATGATGTTTGGCAACCCGTGCGAAGAATACGAAGTCAATCCGGTTCTGGCCAAGGCAATGGATCGTATCCTGATCCTGCATGCTGACCACGAACAGAATGCTTCGACTTCGACCGTGCGCCTTGCCGGTTCTTCGGGTGCGAACCCGTTCGCTTGTATTGCTGCTGGTATCGCGTCCCTGTGGGGCCCGGCACACGGCGGTGCGAACGAAGCGGTTCTGGTGATGCTTAACGAAATCGGCGATGTGAAAAACATTCCGGAATTCGTTGCAAAAGCAAAAGACAAGAACGATCCGTTCCGTCTGATGGGCTTTGGTCACCGCGTTTACAAAAACTACGATCCGCGCGCCAAAGTCATGCAGGAAACCTGCCACGAAGTTCTCAAGGAACTCAACATCAGCGATCCGCTGCTTGACGTTGCCCAGGAACTCGAACGCATTGCACGTGAAGACGAGTACTTCATCGAGAAGAAACTCTATCCGAACGTCGACTTCTATTCGGGCATCATCTTCAAGGCGATGGGTATCCCGGTCAGCATGTTCACCGTGCTGTTCGCGGTTGCACGTACCGTCGGCTGGATCGCCCAGTGGAAAGAAATGATCGAAGATCCGTCGCAGAAAATCGGTCGTCCGCGTCAGCTGTTTACCGGCGTCGCAGAACGTCCGTTCGTTCCGGTCGACAAACGCTAAGTCGTACCGACGACGATCTGAACAAGATCAAAAAAAGGCCCGGAGAAATCCGGGCCTTTTTGCATTTCAATTCCGGTGAACAGGTATTGGCTGTTCACCGGATATACCCAGTTACCAGCTGCCGGTATTTTCCATGCTTACCCATGGTTCGGCCGGCTCAAGGTTACCGCCCTTCTGAAGGAATTCGATCGAAATTCCGTCAGGCGAACGCACAAACGCCATGCGGCCATCACGCGGCGGACGGTTAATGGTAACACCGGCATCCATCAGCTTCTGACAGGTCGCATAGATGTCATCGACCTCATAGGCGAGATGGCCGAAATTGCGCCCACCGGTATAGCTTTCCGGATCCCAGTTATAGGTCAGTTCAAGTTCCGGGGCCTTGGTTGCCTTGGCACTTTCGATATCAGCCGGCGGAGCCAGATAGATCAGGGTGAAACGCCCCTGCTCGCTCTCGATACGGCGGGTCTCTTTCATGCCAAGCAGATCGCAATAGAATTTCAGCGATTCATCGACATTTTCGACACGCACCATCGTGTGCAAATAACGCATAGCAATGTCTCCGTCATGGATTGATCAATGACCTGAAACTAAATGCATTTCACGACCGATGCCAGTCGTTAGCCATTATTTTTTAGCGATAATTGCCAGAATTTGTTCGGCTGCTTTTTCGCTGGGCGCGCGATCCCCGAAACCAAGCATCTGGCATGCCTCGTCAAACCCGGCCTTTTGCTGTTCATATGTCGGGGTCGCATTCAGCAAATCTTCCAGCGCAGGCAAAATCGCCTTTGCCCGGCATTTGTCCTGAAGAAACTCGGGGATCAATTTCCGCCCCAGGACAAGATTGACAATGGTGACGGTGTCAATCTTGATCAGGCGTTTGGCGATCCAGCCCGTAATCGCATTGACCTGATAGGCAATGACATGCGGCACACCGGCAATCGCCAGTTCCAGCGATACCGTGCCCGATGCGGCCAAGGCACAATTGGCCGCCGCAAATGCATCATGCCGTTCCTGATCGGTCGTAACGACAATCGGCGATAACGGCCAGTCTTGCATTTCGTCGGTTACCGTTTGCGCCACCTTGCTGACCGTCGGCACGACAATCCGGGTATCGGGATATTTTGCAGCGATGGCGTCGATGACCTCGCGGAAAATCGGCAACAGACGCTTTACCTCGGAATTGCGGCTGCCGGGCAATACCGCCAAAAGCCGTTTATCCGCGTCCAGATCGTGTTTGGCCCGAAACCGTTCAGCATTGCCGTCATGACGCTCTTCGACCGCTGAGTGGCCGATAAAGGTGGTTGGAAGGCCTTCTTTTTCAAAGTATGGCGGTTCAAACGGCAATAGCGCGAGAAGATGGTCCAGAAATCCGGCAATCTTCTTTGCCCGTCCCTCACGCCAGGCCCACACCGATGGTGCGACATAATGGATCAGGGGAATGCCTTTGCCTTTCAGTTTTTTACCAACGCGAAAACTGAAATCCGGGGCATCTATGGTAACGACGGCGTCGGGCCTTTGTGTTTTGGCAAATTCTGCCGTTTGCGATATCCGTTTGAGCAGATGCGGAATGTGGGGCACGACCTCGGTCAGTCCCATGACGGACATCTCATTCATCGGAAAAAGGCTTTTAAGACCCTCGCTTTCCATGCGCGGGCCACCGACACCGATGAAACGGGCTTCGGGTTCCTGACGTTTAATTGCCGCCATCAGACGCCCGCCCAGCTGATCACCGGATGCCTCGCCCGCAACAAGCATGATTTTTGGCCCGGTTGCCGGGGTATCATCAATCATTTTCGAGATCCCCGTCATGTTCCGGACGGATGCCAATGACAAACATCCCGAGCCTGTCCGCACGTTCAATCACAGCCGACCGGTCAATGATCATTGTCCCACCAGCCAGAAGCGCAATACCACGCAGGCCTGCCTTATTGGCTTCTTCCACCGTCGTCAGACCGATGGCCGGAAGATCAAGGCGCTTGTCCTGCTGGGGTTTGGATGATTTGACCAGAACACCGCCAACGCCGTCACGACGATAATTGGCTGATCGACGCACCATTTCATCCGTGCCCTCGATCGCTTCGAGTGCCAGAACAAGCCCCTGTTGCACGACACATCCCTGCCCGACATCCGCCTGACCAAGGATCCGGGCAACCCGCAAGCCATGTCTGGCGTCGCTTAATGCCTGATCATCGGGCTTGATGGTGCCAAGAACGCCTTCTGAGACAGCAAGATCTGTCAGAATTTCGTGCGCACCAACCAGTCGAAAGCCCTCGCGTTCAAGCTCCTGACCGACCAGACGCAGCAATCCGTCGTCGCCCAGCGCCTTCATGCCGACTTTCATCAAAAGCTTGGCCGCGCGCCAATCAGGGCGAATGGCCGTGAAACTTGGGCGGGCGACCTTGCCGGCAAGGACGACATCCTGACAAGCATTGTCACGCATGGCGTCCAGAATCTTGGCAGCAGCCCCCAGTCTTGCCGTTATTCCGGGATATTGGTCGAGTTCGGGGTCATCGGCATGGCGGTCAAGTTTCACAACGAAAACAGCCCGCCCGGCCGTCTGCGCAGCAGAAGCCAAGCGGGCCGGAAGCGCCCCGCCCCCAGCAATAATCCCCAGTTTCGGTAGCGGATTATCCTGCGGAGCTGTCATATTTCGGCGTACACACGGAACGCATGCTTTCCGCTTTGAGGAAATTAATGATTTCCATCACCGGACCAACGCCTTCGAAGTCTTTGGCAACTTCTTCTACGCGCTCGGCCAGCGTCCCTTCCTGGGCAAACAGCAAACGGTATGCCTTGCGCAGGGAATGGATGGTTTCACGATCAAATCCGCGCCGTTTCAGGCCGACAATGTTCAGGCCCGACAGATATGCACGGTTGCCGATCACCGACCCATAAGGGATCACATCGCTTTCGACACCGGTCATGCCGCCGATCATGGCGTGTTTGCCAATGCGTACAAACTGATGAACGGCCGACAATCCACCAACAATCGCGAAATCTTCAACCACAACATGCCCGGCCAAAGTGCCGTTATTGACCAGGATGCAATGATTTCCAACGTGACAATCATGCCCGACATGGGCCCCGGTCATCAGAAGGCAGTCATCGCCGATGGTGGTCTCCATCCCGCCACCTTCGGTACCGGGATTGAGGGTCGCACCTTCACGAATTTTCGTGCGCTTGCCGACGATAAGGCGGCTTTGCTCGCCCTTGAACTTCAAGTCCTGCGGCGCATGACCTACCGAAGCAAACGGATAGACTTCGCATTCCTCGCCAAGGGTCGTGTGCCCGGCCATCGCAACATGGCTGTGCAATTTGACACGGTCACCCAAGACAACATTCGGACCAATAACGCAATACGGCCCGATTTCGACATCCTGACCAATCTGCGCGCCATCTTCGACAACGGCGGTTGGATGCACTTTTGACATTATCAGTTATCCCGGATCATCGCGGCGATGGTGGCCTCGGCAACGACCTGACCGTCAACCTTGACCTGGCTTTCGAACTTCCAGACCGGTCCGCGGCTTTGCTTTTTGGTGACATGAATATGCATGACATCACCCGGTGTAACCGGCTTGCGGAAACGGGCGTTATCGATGCTCATGAAATAGACAAGTTTGCCTTCGGCATCCGCACCCAAGGTCTGAACAACCAAGATGGCCGCAGTTTGCGCCATGCTTTCAACGATCAGAACACCCGGCATGATCGGCTGCTGCGGGAAATGACCGGTAAATTGCGGCTCGTTCATCGTTACGTTCTTGATGCCGGTTGCGGATTCACCCTCGGCAATATCGACAACCTTGTCGATCAACAGGAACGGATAACGGTGCGGAATCATTTCCAGAATGCGCTGAATATCAACACTTACCAATTCGGTCATGTGTGTAGCCCTTATTTCTTTTTTCGTATCAGACGGGACAAGGCCACCGTCTGTTTATGATATTCCATGACCGGAACAGCAGGACTTCCGCCAACTGTTTCCCCCGGCCCGATATTTTTCATGACACCCGATTGGGCTGCAACCTTGGCGCCATCGCCAATTTCAAGATGGCCGGTGATCCCGGCCTGCCCGGCAAGAACCACAAAATTGCCAAGCTTGGTCGATCCCGAAATGCCGACCTGGGATACGATAACACATCCCATACCCATTTCGACGTTATGGCCGATTTGCACCAGATTGTCGATACGGCAACCATTGCCGATAACGGTATCCGGGCCCGCACCACGATCAATCGTGGAATTCGACCCGACCTCGACATCATTGCCAATTACAACGCGGCCCAGCTGTGGCACTTTTACGTGCCCTTGCGGACCCATGGCAAAGCCAAACCCATCCTGACCGATACGCGCACCAGGATAAATCAGGCAAAGATTGCCAATCAGGCTGTGACTGATTGATGCATTTGCCCCGATCCGGCATCCTGCACCAATAACCACACCCTTGCCGATTACCGCATTGGCTTCGATGATGGTTCCATCACCGATTTCGCAATTCGCACCGATAACTGCGCCGGCATCGACCTGCACACCTTTTCCAAGCTTGGCAGACGGGTCAACAACCGCGAACTCGGAAATGGAACCATTTCCGGTCTCGAATGGGTAAAACGCCGTCGCGGCCTTGGCATAGGCACGATATGGATCGTTGGTCGTAAACAGGACCATGTCCTTTGGTGCACGATCGGCAAACTCGGGCCGGACAAAGCACGCGCCGGCTTTGCTGTTGATAAACGCATCAATGTATTTGCGGTTATCAAAGAAGCTCAGGATCGTGCTGTCAGCATTTTGCAGCGGCGAAACATCATCAAACACGCGGTCGCGATCAGGAGCATTTACAACATCTGCCCCCGTCAGCTCGGCGATTTGCGCGACGCTGAATGGTCCTTTGCGGCTAAAAAAACGGGAATCAGCCATCAGGAGCCTTCCTTGAACTCAACCTTGATCGTCGGCACTTTTTTATTGATCCGGTCAAACACTTCCTTGCTGGCATTCATTGCATTGGCAAAGATAATCACCTGTGCCTGATGCAGGACGAGTGTTGCGCGACGCTCTTCAGCCAGACCGGCAATAACCTCGTTCAATGCTTTCTGGAAAGTTGCCTGACTTTCAGCAAGAGCCTGATCAAGTACACGGCTGCGTCCCTGGGCAAACTTCTGGAATGCCGCGACCTTTTGCTGGAACTGCTTTTGCTTTTCCTGATAGACGTCAGCGGCAAGCAAAGTGCGCTGTTGCGCCAGTTGCTTTTCCTCTTCGCGCAGCGCCTGCTGACGCGTTTCGATATCCTGCTGATAGGTTACCTGACGCTCGCGAATTTGTTTTTTCACGTCCTGCATGGCCGATGCTTCACGCATGATGCCCGCATAATCGACAATCATGACCGATGCGACGGTTTCCGGATTTGGCGTTTCTTGCGCCTGGGCCTGCGGAACCATTGCAGCACCAAAAACGAGTGCGGACGCAACGAGAATTTTCTGGAACGACTTTTTCATCATTAGAATCTGGTTCCGAAGTTAAGTCGGAACACTTCCTCTTTGTCGTGGTCTTCTTTCAGGATGGCTTGGGAAAGATCGACACCGATCGGGCCGAACGGCGATTCCCAACCAACACCGACACCGACCGATCCACGGATGGACCCGGTGTCATAAATTTCACCGGCACGCGCACCGTCAACGCCTTCGGATGAGCCGAAGTCACTGAATACGCGCCCTTTCAGGGCAAACTCGGACGGCAAACCAAGCGGGAAGTCCATCTGGACAGACCCGGTGTAATACATCTTGCCACCCAGGGAGTCACCCGTTGCGATATCACGCGGGCCTACACCGGCGGATTCGAAACCGCGAAGGTTGGAACCACCAACCATAAAGCGCTGGGAAATGCGGGTGTCATCACCGATGCCGAAGATATAACCGGTACCGGCACGGGTCGAGAGAACCCATTCGTGCTCGCGATCAAGGGGATAGTAATAACCGCCCTCAAGTCGCGTACGGAGATAGGTCTCGTCCCCGCCAAGGCCCGCAAAATCGTTGGACAAGCGCCCAAAATAGCCCTCGGTCGGGGCGACGGCGCTGTCACGCTTGTCATAAGTCAGCGTGTGGCCAATTGCGGATTCAACGAATTCGGTTTCTTCTGCCAACAGCAGACGTGATGCTTCATCTTCGTCGATGTCGGAATAGCTGTTTTTCTCAAGCGTGTAGCGGAACGAATGAGACAGGTCTTCGGTATATTTGAAGCCGGCACGAAGACGTCCACCAGTCTGCTCTTCATCGTACGAGCTTTCGTCCTGGTTATCCTCTTCACGACGATAAACATCGAAACCGGCGGCGACTTCACGATCCAGGAAATAAGGCTCGGTGAAGGACAAATCGATTTGCTGATCCGTGGAACCCAAAGTGAAGTTAAGTCGCAGATCCTGGCCTTTACCAAGAAGGTTGCGTTCACGAATACCCAACTGCCCGAAAGCACCGTTATCCGTGCCGTAACCTGCCCCGATCGAAAATTCGCCGGTCGATTTTTCTTCAACATCGACTTCAAGGATAGTTTGATCCGGTGTCTGGCCCGGAAGGGTTTTGACATCAACCGATTTGAAGAAGTTCAGGTTTTCAATACGCTGCTTGGAACGCTTCATTTTCGAACTGCTGAATGCGTCGCCTTCAACCAGACGGAATTCACGTCGAATAACTTCATCAAGCGTCCTGACGTTGCCGACAACATCAATCCGTTCGACATAGACCTTGGGTCCTTCGGCAATCGTGAAGGTCAAATCGATGGTACCGGTTTCACGGTTGCGCTGAACACTCGGGCGGATATCGATAAAGGCATAGCCCTGATCGCCGACACTGTTGGTCAATGCATCAACAGCATCATCGACCATGGTCGCGTTATACCATTCGTCTTTTTCGATCTCGATCAATGGCAACAGGGAATCCGCATCGATTTTGTCGATCTGCGATACGATCTTTACATCGCCAAAGCGATATCGCTGTCCCTCGCTCACCGTATAGGTGATGAAGAAATCGGAACGATCCGGCGTCAGTTCCGCCACAGATGACAGAACCTGAAAATCGGCATACCCCGCCGACAAATAGAAGCGACGGAGCAATTCACGGTCAAAGGTCACACGATCGGGATCGTAGTTGTCATCGGATGTCAGAATTTTCCACCACGCACTTTCGGTGGTACGGATGACATCGGAAAGCTCACCGTCATCAAACGCCTTGTTGCCGACGAAATTGATCTTCCGAACACCGGTTGCTTCGCCTTCATCAACTTCAAAGACCAGATCAACGCGGTTCTGGTCGAGCTGAATGACTTTGGGATCGACAGTTGCCGCAAAACGCCCGCTTCGGCGATACAGTTCCAGAATACGCTGGACATCTGCCTGAACCTTGGTCCGGGTATAAACAACACGCGGACGCAACTGCAACTCGGCACTGAGAACATCGTCTTTCAGACGATTGTTACCTTCAAAGGCAATGCGGTTGATAATCGGATTTTCAACAACGTTTACCTTCAACACACCCTGGTTGAAGCTGAACGACACGTCTGCAAACAGACCGGTCGAGAACAATGCCTTGAGGGAATCATTGATCTGGCGGGCGTCATAGGAATCACCGGGCGCAACGGTCAGATACGCGTTGACGGTACCGCTTTCAATTCGATTATTGCCTTCGACCTGAATTTCGCGAATCAGGCCGGAATTCTGTTGGGCATATGCTGCCACCGGAATAACAATTGGCGCTGTACCGCCAAGCAGTGCCGCAGCCAGTGCGGCCGCTTTTACCTTACGCAGCAAGTTAACCCCCCTGTTGCTGTCATTCATTAGCCAGCAAGTCCTTTGAGGAAACTGAAGACACCCAATTGCGTCAAATCGTTCCACGTTGCGAAAATGATTAAGCTGAATACCAAACCAGCGCCGATACGGAAACCATATTCTTGTGCTTTTGCCCCCAATGGCTTACCGCGAATTGCCTCGATCGCGTAAAACACAAGATGCCCGCCATCAAGAACAGGTACCGGCATCAGATTGATCAACCCAAGACTGATTGAAAGATAGCCCATAAAGAACAGAAGAGGTCCCAGGCCCCCTTCGGCCACCTGCCCCGACATCTGTGCAATCCGGATCGGCCCACCAAGCTCAGAGCTATCGCGATCACCGCTGATCATTTCACCAAGGGCGGCAAAAGTTTGCGTTGTCAGCGAATAGAATGTCTCAAATGCCCGGCTTACGGCATCGATCACACCGTCCCGACTGGTGTCAAAGGCCCCTGCTGTAATACCGAGACGTCCAAAGGTCTGAGTTTGACCGTTTTCATCAGCAGTGATTGCCTCGGGCGTTACAAAAAGATCGATCTGCTGGCCATCACGAAGAACCGTAACCGAAAGTGTTTGCGCCGGATGGGCGCGAACGATTTCTGACAGTTCAGAGAACCATTGAACGGTCTCACCATCAATTGCCGTAATCTGATCATTACTGAGCAAGCCGGCGGTCGCAGCCGGACTGTCGTCCAGCACATCCCCAACAACCGGCAGCGCGCGCTGTTGGCCAACAGCGGCAAACAAAAATGTAAATACAACAATGGCAAAGATGAAATTTGCAAACGGCCCGGCGAACACGATGGCGGCGCGTGCAGCAACACTTTTGTGATGGAAGGCGTATTTTTCTTCTTCGGCATCAAGATCATCGCGCTGACCGGCACTTGCCGGGTTCATGTCGCCAAACATCTTCACATAACCGCCAAGCGGTATCAGGCTTACTTTCCAGTGCGTACCTTTTTTATCTTTCCAGCCGAACAATTCCGGCCCGAAACCAATGGAAAATGCTTCGACTTTGACCCCGTTCTTGATGGCGACCCAATAGTGACCGTATTCGTGAACGAACACGAGAACCGACAGAACAAAAAGAAAGGCAAGTAAGGTTTCCATCAAGACGTCCCTTGTCCGGAAAAACCGGAAATTTCAACTTAAACAGCAGCGATACAGGCAGCCGTTTCACGGCGCACCATCGCATCTGTCTCAAACACCTGATCCAGATCGGTCAATCGATGACTGCCGATCTTGTTCATCACAGTCTCGACAATTCCCGCAACATCCAGGAACCCTATCTGATCGCGCAAGAAGGCCTCAACCGCAACTTCATTTGCGCCGTTCAGGACAGTAGGCAGTGTACCACCTTCCTGCAAGGCCTGGCGTGCCAAACGCAATGCAGGAAAGCGTTCTGTATCCGGTTGTTGGAAGTTCAACCCCCCGATCGTGGCAAAATCAAGACGAGGTACATCGACCTTGATCCTTTCAGGCCATGCCAGCGCATAGGCGATCGGGGTTCGCATATCCGGTGAACCGAGTTGCGCAAGTACCGAACCATCGCAATATTCGACCATACTATGCACAACCGATTGAGGATGAACAACAATTTCGATCTTGTCTTCCGGTACCGGGAAAAGATGCCAGGCTTCGATCAGCTCCAGCCCCTTGTTCATCATCGTCGCAGAGTCGATTGAGATTTTCGCCCCCATATCCCAATTTGGGTGGGCAAGCGCCTGTGCACGGGTCACCGACTTCATGTTGTCCAGGGACCATTCGCGAAACGGTCCGCCTGAAGCCGTCAGCAATATGCGATCAACCTGGTGTTCCGGACGGTCTTCTAGAACCTGGAAAATAGCACTATGTTCCGAATCAACCGGAATGAGTGTCGCCCCATGTTGCGCGACTTCTGCCGTCATAAGGGCACCGGCACAGACAAGGGTTTCCTTGTTGGCCAACCCGACACGTGCCCCGCGCCGGATTGCCGCCAATGTCGGTTTCAAGCCGGCAGCACCAACAATAGCAGCAATAACAATATCGGACGGGCGCTGAGCGGCATCAATCAGGGCACTTTCACCTGCACCGGCTTCGACACCCGATCCGGCAAGCGCATCGCACAGCTCATCATAAAGGTCAGGATCGCCAATCACCGCGAATTTTGCCGAAAGATCCCTGGCGATTTGCGCCAAGGCCTCAACATTGCGGTGTGCTGTCACGGCATCGACGCTATATTTGTCCGCATGGCTTTTGAGAATATCAACCGTACTGGTCCCGATTGAACCGGTCACGCCAAAAACACTGACGGATTTCTTCAAACTCATCAAACACCTGTAAAAAAAGCGGTCGCTGGTTCAACCGCCCTATCGCAGCGCAAGCCCTGCGAAACAGATAATAACAAAGGCAACCGGAAATACCGACAGCATCCCGTCAGCGCGATCAAGCAAGCCCCCATGACCCGGGATCAGGTTACTGCTGTCCTTGACTGCAAACCGACGTTTGAGCGCCGACTCACCAAGATCGCCAACCTGTGCGACCACAGCAAGCAACATGCTGACACCAACAATCATCCAGTTGATTGCATCGGCACTGAAATAGGTGACAATTGCGCCAATCAAACCCGCACACACCATACCACCAATCAGCCCCGCCCACGTCTTTTTCGGACTGAAACGCGGTGCAAGCTTTGGCCCGCCGATCATCTTTCCAAAAGCATAGCCCCCCGTATCGGTGGCCCAGACAAGGAAGAACAACCACATAATGGTCAGCAATCCGTCATGATCCTGATTGCGCAACCAAAGTGCCGCCAATGCAGCAAGCGATACATACAGAATGCCAAAACCGGCAAGGAACCAATTCTTGCCCGACCGGGCAGCACCAATAATGACGCTGATGGCAAGCGGCATCACGATATATTCTTCCTGGCCGGTCATTTGCATCAACATCGCAACACCAAGTGCCACAGCTGCAACAACCGAAATGCCATTATAGTTTGCCGGCGCGCACATGCGCGACCATTCCCACATCATACCCGCGGAAAAAGCAAACAGCAGAATATCGAAATATGGTGATCCAAACCACACAGCGGCAACAGCCACCGGGGTCATAACCAGCGCAGAAAGAATGCGCGGCTTCAATCCGGAATTATTATCTTTGAGACGTTCGGTTTCAGATGACTGCACCAAAACGCCGCTCCCGTCCGGCAAAGTTGTCAATGGCTTTTTCCAGATGGTTACGGTCGAAATCCGGCCACAATACGTCTTCGAAAACGAATTCTGTATAGGCGGACTGCCACAAAAGGAAATTGCTGATACGCTGTTCGCCACTGGTCCTGATCAACAAATCAGGATCAGGAATCCCGACTGTGGACAGGTTCTGTTCAATCAGATCTTCGGTAATCGCGTCTGCCGAAATTTCCCCGGATGCGACCTTTTTGGCAATTTCACGCATCGCCTGGGTCAATTCGGCACGCGCGCCATAGCTTAATGCAATTGTAAGATTAAGCCGCGAATTGCCACTGGTTGCGCTTTCCGCCTTATCAAGCAAAGCACGGATATCATCTGCAAACCGCGATCGGTCACCGATAATCCGGATTTTCACACCATTTTTCTGCAAGGTGGAAAGCTCGCGCTTGATAAACAGGCGCAGCAAGCCCATCAGGTCACTTACTTCACTTTCCGGGCGCTTCCAGTTCTCGGTCGAAAAACCGTACAGCGTCAGATACTCGATACCGAGTTCGACAGATGCCTCGATCGTGCGACGCACGGCCTCGACGCCTGCGCGATGCCCCATTGTACGAGGACGCCCGCGGCTACGCGCCCAGCGCCCGTTGCCATCCATGATGATGGCAACGTGACGCGGAACTCGTTGCGTATCTGACGGTTGGGTTTGCGAAGAAAGCACAGCCATAATCAGACTTGCATGATTTCCTGTTCTTTGTGCGACAGCGCTTCGTCGATCTCACCGATGACCTTGTCAGTCAGCTTCTGGATCTCTTTTTCTTCGCTGTGCAGCTCGTCTTTGGAAATCTCGCTGTCTTTTTCCCATTTTTTGAGCTGGTCCATACCGTCTCGACGGACGTTACGTACGGAAATCTTGGCCTGTTCGGCATATTTGCCAGCAACTTTGGACAATTCTGCACGACGTTCTTCGTTCAGCGGCGGAATCGGCACGCGCACGAGAGTTCCGTCAGCAGCCGGGTTCAGGCCAAGACCCGAATCACGAATAGCTTTTTCGACGGATTTGACCATGGATTTGTCCCATACCTGAACCGAAAGCATACGCGGCTCGGGAACGCTAACAGACGCCACCTGGTTCAGCGGGGTCGGAACGCCATAGGCTTCAACCATGACCGGCTCAAGAAGGCTCACACTGGCTCGTCCGGTCCGCAAACCGGTGAATTCCTTGTGCAACACTTCGACAGCCCCTTCCATACGGCGGGACAGGTCCTTTTTTAGGCCAGCAACGTCAGACACGTTCAGTCTCCATTCGAAATAATCGTAAACGTCCCCTTCGCAGTAACAACGTCTGCAAAGGCACCCGGATTATGCAAAGAAAATACGATAACCGGAATATCATTTTCGCGTGCCAAAGAAATAGCCGATGCATCCATCACACGCAAATCTTTGGACAAAACTTCCATATAGGTCAGTTGATCATAGCGTTCCGCAGTCGGGTCCGTTTTCGGGTCTGCGGTATAAACACCGTCAACCTGCGTCCCCTTAAGCAGGGCATCACAGCCCATTTCAACCGCACGCAAAGCCGCAGCGGTATCGGTGGTAAAGAACGGGTTGCCCGTCCCGGCAGCAAAGATGACGACGCGGCCCTTTTCCATGTGACGAACAGCACGACGGCGGATATAGGGTTCGCAAACAGAGGACATCGGGATCGCGGACTGCACACGGGTCTGAACCCCGTGGCGCTCAAGCGCGTTCTGAACCGCAAGCGCATTCATGATGGTCGCAAGCATGCCCATATAGTCGGCGGTTGCGCGCTCCATCCCCTGTGAGGCGCCCTTGACGCCGCGGAAAATATTCCCGCCACCAATCACCATGCAAACTTCGGCACCCATGTCATGAACGGCTTTGATTTCGCTGGCAATCCGGTCAACCGTTTCAGGATCAATTCCGTATTGCTGTTTCCCTAAAAGCCCCTCACCCGAGAGCTTAAGAAGAACGCGGCGAAATTTCAGTTGGCCGTTTTCTGCCATATCTCAATGCCTCTTAAATGCCGATGTAGCGCACTGCCCCGGATCGGGAAATGCAAAATTCAGATATAAAAAGACCGGCGAGTAACAGGGCGGATATGCGCTGCCGACCTCGCCGGTCTGGATCATACACGAAATGATGACGAACGCACCATTCCGATCAGATGTTTTATTTGTTCAGCTGCTCAGCAACTTCAGCAGCAAAGTCTTTTTCTTCGCGCTCGATGCCTTCACCGAGTTCGAAGCGAACAAAGCCCTTCAGGGTGATCGGCTTGCCAGCTTCTTTGGCAGCGTTTTCGATCACGGCTTTGACTTTACTTTCACCGTCAATAACGAAGGTCTGTTCAACCAGAACGACCTGCTCGTAATATTTACGGATACGACCTTCGATCATCTTTTCGATGATTTCTGCCGGACGGCCGGATTCTTTGGCCTGCTCGGTCAGAACGGCTTTTTCACGCTCGACCAGTTCCGGATCCAGATCATCAACCGTTGCCGATGCCGGGTTGGTTGCTGCAATGTGCATTGCAATCTGTTTGCCCAGGCCTTCGAGAACAGCAGCATCAGCTTCGGATTCCAGAGCAACCAGAACGCCGATCTTGCCGAGGTTTGCAGCAACAGCCGAGTGGATGTAGGACGCAACAACGCCTTTTTCCACCGACAGGCCAGCCGAACGACGCAGGGACATGTTTTCGCCGATGGTGGCGATCATGTGGGTAACCTGCTCTTCGACGTTACGCGACGTACCCGGGAAAGCAGCAGCTTTAAGGGTATCAATGTCGCCATTTGCCGAAACAGCCTGTACTGCGATTTCGCTGACGAATTTCTGGAAGTCTTCGTTACGCGAAACGAAGTCGGTTTCCGAGTTCAGCTCGACAACTGCACCTTTGGTGCCGTCAACAGCAACAGCAACCAGACCTTCGGCAGCAACACGGCCAGCTTTCTTGGCAGCAGCAGCAAGACCTTTGGTACGCAGCCAGTCAACAGCTGCTTCAAGGTTACCATCGGTTTCAGACAGCGCTTTTTTGCAATCCATCATGCCAGCGCCGGTGGTTTCGCGAAGCTCTTTTACGAGAGCAGCGGTAATAGCCATTTTTTAAGCCCCTATTACGCGATCAGGTGAACACCTAACAAAACGGCGGCATGCTAGCCGCCGTTTCATCAGGTACAAAATGAAACTTATGCGGAAGCTTCTTCTGCAGCGTCAGCTGCGGCAGCTGCTTCGGCCGGAACTTCTTCCGCTTCGCCGAGATCTGCGCCAGAAGCAGTCATTTCTTCCTGGATACCGTCCAGAACAGAACCGACGAACAGGTCGCAATACAGCTGGATCGCACGGATCGCATCGTCGTTGCCCGGAACCGGGTACTGGATGTTTGCCGGATCAGAGTTGGAGTCGAGGATTGCAACGACCGGAATGTTCAGGTTCTTGGCATCCTGGATGGCAAGAGATTCTTTGTTGGTGTCGACCACGACGATGATGTCCGGAAGACCACCCATGTCCTTGATACCACCAAGCGCGCGCTCAAGCTTGTCGCGCGAACGGGTCAGGTTCAGGATTTCTTTTTTGGTCAGACCTTCTGCACCAGAAGACAGGATTTCTTCCTGTTCTTTAAGGCGCTTGATCGAGTTGGAAACGGTGTTCCAGTTGGTCAGCATGCCGCCGAGCCAGCGATGGTTCACATAGTACTGGCCGCAACGCTTTGCAGCGTCTGCGATGATCGGGGAAGCCTGACGCTTGGTACCGACGAAAAGAACACGACCACCAGAAGCAGTAACGTCACGAACTGCCTGCATCGCGCGATGCAGCATCGGAACGGTTTCCTGCAGGTTCAGAATGTGGATGTCGTTACGTGCACCAAAGATGAATTTTTTCATCTTCGGGTTCCAACGGCGGGTGTGGTGACCAAAGTGGACACCAGCTTCCATGAGCTGGCGCATGGTAAAGGTTGGCAATGCCATAATAGTTCCTACCTTTTTCCGGTTAATACCTCCGCGAAAGGGAATTTCATGCCTCATGCATGAAACACCGGATGGACGAGTTGCCATATGACGGCAGTCGCCGCTCTTTCGCGTGCGATGTTCGGGGCGGGTTTTAATCCCGTCCCGACAAGAATGCAAGCCCTAAAGTACGCATTTCTGCGCGATCCGGGAACCTTTCCCCGACACGCAGACAGTTTCGACGTCAAATCATCAGATTTCTTCGGCGAATTCCACACCCGGAATTGCGCCAATCGCACCGATCAGTGACGGCCCGACCTTGTATTTGTCTTCAAGTTCAATTTCGGCCATGCGACCGTCATCGCAGACAGATGAAAGCGTCACGAGCCCCCGTCCCTTGCCGGCATCGGCAAGAAGCTGACAAATTTCCGGCACAGGGTCAGGACGATTGAGGCGAATACGGATACCCTCGGCCGCGCCAGCAACAGCCTGTTCAAGATCCTCAACGCGCTGCCCCTGAATGCGCAGCTGTCCTTCGCGCATTTCTGCTGCCACAATCAACAGAACAGGCCGCCCCGCATTGATGATTTCCTTATATGCCGCCCATGCTTCTGCCCAGAAGGCAACCTCGAAGCTTCCGGTCGGGTCCGAGAACATGACAAAGGCAAACTTTGACCCGTTCTTTTTTGAAATCATTTCCCGCGCATTGATCAATGTCCCGGCAAGACGAATGGCGCCCTTGTTCTGGGCACGCATACGCGCGGGCAGTTCCTTGATCGGGGCAATACCGATCCGCTGGATGCTTTTGCCGAATGTATCAAGCGGATGTGCTGACAGATAGAAACCGATTGCGGAAAATTCCTCGGTCAGTTTTTCCATCGGCACCCAGTCACGATCATCAGGCAGGCGGATCTTGTCCTTGCCAAAGCCGCTGCTGTCACCAAACATCGAAATCTGGTCATCATTGCGCGCCTGCATTTCACGCTGCGCAACGGCAATCACCTTATCGACATTTTCAAACATGACCTTGCGGTTGGGCGTCAGACAATCAAGCGCCCCTGCCCGCACAAGGTTTTCAAGCAGACGTTTGTTGACAGCGCGACTGTCGATGCGTGATGCGAAATCGGTAATGTCCTTGAACGGGCCGTTGGCTTCGCGTTCGGCGACAAGGCTTTCCATCGCCGCATCACCGACATTTCGAACCGCCGCCAGCGCGTATCGGATTTTGCGAACCCCGTCATGGTTTTCAACCGAAAACGCCACCTGGGAATTGTTCACGCACGGCGGCAGAATTTCGATCTCAAGCCGTTCGACCTCCTGCTTGAACACCGCCAGTTTTTCGGTGTTATGCATATCGAGCGTCATGAGAGCAGCCATGAACTCGACCGGGTAGTTCGCCTTCAGATAGGCAGTCTGATACGCCACCAGCGCATAGGCCGCCGCGTGCGATTTGTTAAAGCCGTAGGATGCGAACTTTGCGACCTGATCAAAGATATCAGAAGCCTGCGCACGATCAACGCCGTTCTTTTCGGAGCCATCAACAAACAGCCCGCGCTGTTTTTCCATTTCCTCGGCGATTTTCTTACCCATTGCGCGACGCAACAGGTCAGCACCACCAAGCGAATAACCCGCCATGATCTGGGCAAGCTGCATGACCTGCTCCTGATAGATCATGATGCCATAGGTTTCTTCGAGGATCGGCTGCAACATCGGATGCATATAGTCAGGTTCTTCCTGACCGTGCTTACGCGCGATGTAATGGGGAATGTTATCCATCGGCCCCGGACGATACAGGGCCACAACAGCGATAATGTCTTCTAGCGTATCTGGCTTCAGGCCGCGCAAAACGTCCTGCATCCCCTGGGATTCAAGCTGGAACACGCCAACCGTTTCTGCTGCAGACAAAAGCTTGAACGCCGCACGGTCATCAAGCGGAATAGCCCCGATATCAAAGTTTTGCGGGACGTCCTTGCGCTGACGCATCAGGTTGACGGCCTCGATAATCACCGTCAGCGTCTTAAGCCCCAGGAAGTCGAACTTCACCAAACCGGCATTTTCAACGAACTTCATGTTGAACTGGGTTACCGGCATATCCGAGCGCGGATCACGATAAAGCGGGACCAGTGCGTCAAGATCGCGGTCACCAATCACAACACCGGCGGCATGGGTCGAGGAGTTACGATAAAGACCTTCGATCTGCATTGCGATCGACAGCAATCGGTCAATGTCCGGGTCTTCGCGCGCAATACGCCGCAAATCCGGTTCCATATCAATCCCTTCCTTAAGCGGGATCGGTTTGGCCGGGTCGCCCGGGATCATTTTACAGATTTTATCGACATAACCATACGGGATGCTCAACACACGCCCGACGTCGCGCACGGCTGCCTTTGCCTGCAACTTACCGAATGTGATGATCTGGGCCACACGATCATGGCCGTATTTCTTTTGCACATATTCGATAACTTCGCCGCGCCGGTCCTGACAGAAATCGACGTCAAAGTCGGGCATGGACACACGTTCCGGGTTAAGGAAACGTTCAAACAGCAATGAGAACCGCAAAGGATCAAGGTCGGTAATCAAAAGCGCATATGCAACCAGCGAACCGGCACCCGAACCACGACCCGGTCCGACCGGAATATCATGGTCCTTCGCCCACTGGATAAAGTCGGCAACGATCAGGAAGTAGCCCGGGAACCCCATCTGGTTGATGATGCCCAGTTCATAATCCAGACGTTCCCAATACGGTTTGGCGATTTCTTCTTTTTCGGCATCCGACATGTCTTCGGTAAAGACATATTTTTCAAGGCGGCCTTTCAGCCCCTCTTCGGACATGTGACGCAGTTCGTCGACCTCGGTACGGCCTTCGCCGCAATCAAATGGCGGCAAGATCGGGTCAATTTTTTCGACATGCCAGGAACAGCGTTTGGCGATCAGAAGTGTATTGTCACAGGCTTCGGGAATATCGGCAAACAGTTCGCGCATTTCTGCTGCGGTTTTAAACCGATGATCGGGCGTCAGTTTCCAGCGATCTTCCTGGCCGACAACCGCCCCCTGCCCGATACAGATGAAGACGTCGTGGGCTTCATACATATCTGCCGACGGGAAGTAGCAGTTATTGGTCGCAACCAATGGAACGTCATGATCATAGGCAAGCTTGATCAGGCCCGGTTCCACCAGATCTTCCAGTTCCTCGCCATGACGTTGCAGTTCGATATAAAGCCGGTTGCCAAAAATATCCTTTAGCTGCGCAAGACATTCTTCGGCCTTTTCAACCTGCTCATCGGCCAGCAAGCGGGCCAGCGGACCGGTCGGACCGCCTGTCAAACAAATGATATGTCCTGAATATTTCCGAATATGATCATAAAGCGCCTTGGGCTCGCTCCCGGCTTCGGAGGTCATATGGGCGCGTGACACGATTTTCAGAAGATTGAAATAACCTTCCTTATTCTGGGCAATCAGCACCAGTCGATCGGGCATCGGTTCACGGGCAATTTTGCCAACGGCCGGTTTGTCACCAAACCGCTCAACCCCCATCTGGACACCCAGGATCGGCTGCACACCGCCGCCACTCAGTGCGCCGGCAAAGTCAAGAGCACCGAACATATTGTCGGTATCGGTCATCGCAACGGCGGGCTGGCCATCGGCTGCACAAAGTTTGGCAAGCTCCTTCGTCGTGATGGCACCTTCGGCAAGCGAATAGTTGGTGTGAACACGAAGATGGACGAAACCGTTTTCCATCGAAGTCTAACCCCGGATAATAAGACAAAAGGCAGGTAAAGCGCCGCTTTGCAAGAATGCGAAGCGACGCTGGAAATCAGCTTAAAGAATTTTGACCGATTAGGAAAGTTCAGCCCGGTCAAGTTCGATCAGATGACCATCGCGCAGGGTCACAACCCGGTCCATCTGGCGCGCCAGTTCCGGGTTATGGGTCGCAATCAGCGACGCCAGACCGGTTTCACGCACCAGTGCCATCAACATGCCAAACACCGTATCAGCAGTATGCGGATCAAGGTTACCGGTCGGTTCATCAGCAAACAGCACATCGGGCACATTGGCCAGTGCACGCGCAATGGCAACGCGTTGCTGTTCACCACCTGACAGACGCGCAGGACGATGATCGGCGCGTTTTTCCAGACCAAGGCACCGCAGAAGTTCGAGACCGCGTTCTTCGGCCTCGGACCGTTTCAGCCCATTGATCATTTGCGGCATGACCACATTTTCCAAGGCCGAAAATTCCGGCAGCAAATGATGGTACTGATATACAAAGCCGATATGGTTCCGGCGCATCTCGGTCCGCGCAAGGTCCGACAGATCCGTGCTGCGCTTTCCGCCAATCGAAACCAGCCCGCCATCGGGTTTTTCCAAAAGTCCGGCAATCTGCAAAAGCGTTGACTTGCCCGCACCTGACGGACCGACAAGCGCAACAATTTCGCCTTGATGGATTTCAAGATCAACCGATTTCAGAATTTCGAGCTGATCCGGCCCCTGATTGAAAATGCGATCAATCTTTTCCAGACGCAGCACGACATTGCGCGAACGTTGTTCAGCAGTGGTTTTGATAAGATCACTCATAACGCAGGGCCTCCACCGGATCGAGGCGTGATGCGCGCCATGCCGGATACACGGTCGCAAGGAACGACAGGCTCAGCGACATGATGCAAACCATTACCACTTCGCCAACATCCATATCGGCCGGAAGCTGCGACAGGAAATAGATCTCGGCGTTAAACAGATCGGTTCCGGTCAGGCTCTGGATGAACTGACGGATATTTTCGATATTCAGACAGAACAGAACCCCGTTGATCAGGCCACTGATCGTGCCCAAGACACCAATTGATGCCCCGGCCAGGAAAAAGACCTTCATGATCGACTGGCGGGTTGCCCCCATCGTCCGCAGGATCGCGATATCGCGCCCCTTGTCCTTTACCAGCATCACCATGCCCGAAATGATGTTAAAGGCCGCGACCAGAATGATCAGCGTCAGGATCAGGAACATGACATTGCGTTCCACCTGAAGCGCGTTAAAGAATCCGGCATTGGATTGCTGCCAGTTTACAAGGCGCAGACTTTCGCCGGAAAGAGTTGTCAGCAACTGGTCCATGGTATCGTCAAGCGCCGATATATCATCAAGCATCACTTCGAAATGCGTGATCTTTTCGGGCAGACGGAAATAGACCTGGGCTGCTGATAGCGGCATGAAGATAAAGCCGCTGTCATATTCATACATGCCGATGTCAAACAGACCGGCGACCTTATATGCACGCACCCGCGGCACGGCACCAAATGCCGTCACATTGCCCTTGGGCGATATCAGATTGACCGTATCGCCAACCCCGACCCCAAGTTTCATGGCAAGACGTGCGCCCATGATCACGGTGTCTTCGCCCTTGAAATCATCAAGGGATCCGAAAACGATATTGTCGGCAATGGTTTTGCGTTTCTTGACGTCTTCGGGGCGCATGCCGCGCACAATCGCGCCCGATGCGCGACCATTTTTGGACGCCATGACCTGGCCTTCGACCACCGGCACCGTCATCATGACATTGCCGTTTTCCGCAATCTGCTTTTCGATCTTGGCATAATCACCAATGCCGCCATTGCCCTGGGCATAAACTGAAATATGCCCATTCAGCCCCAAAATACGGCCAAGCAATTCGGCGCGGAAACCGTTCATCACCGACATCACGATAATCAGCGTTGCAACACCAAGCATGATGCCAAGCAACGAAAAGATGGCGATGACGGAAACAAAGCCTTCCTGCCGACGTGGACGCAGGTAGCGGAAGGCCACCATACGTTCGAACGGACTGAACATGGGCAATCTATCCTTGTGGAAGCGGGTCGGGAAACGGTTTGAACAGGTTAAGATATATCCAGAACCGGAAATGGCAACGGGGCAGCAATCGCTGCCCCGTTTGAACAACGTCTATCAGGCGCTGATCTGGTTCAGAGCCGCTTCGAAAGTGACTTCTGTTTTTTCACCGGTTCTGCGGTTTTTCAATTCGACAACACCGTTTTTAAGGCCCTTCGGACCAATCACGATCTGCCAGGGCAAACCAATCAGGTCCATATCGGCAAACTTGCCGCCAGCACGGATATCACGGTCATCATAAAGAACCTCGATACCGGCATTGGTCAGTTTGGCATAGGCGTCTTCACAGGCGGCATCGCATTCGTCATCGCCCGTACGCAGGTTGATCAGACCAACCTTGTAGGGTGCAACCGCATCCGGCCAGACGATGCCGTTTTCATCATGCGATGCTTCGATCAGTGCGCCAACCAGACGTGAAACGCCAATACCGTACGACCCCATCATGACCGGTACTTCCTTGCCATCCGGGCCCAGAACAGTCGCGCCCATCGGTTCGGAATATTTGGTGCCGAAATGGAAGATATGACCAACTTCGATACCGCGCGTCGCAATCAGGTCGTCACCGGAAATCGGGCTGTTGTCCGCATCGTGCTTTTCTTCGGTCGCAGCATAGTCAACCAGCGTACCCTGCACCCAGTTTTCAAGTGCAGTGCGGTCATTAAGGTCAACGCCCTTGCCGCTCAGATCCTTGTCCAGCCACTTCTTGTCGCAGAAGACTTCGCTTTCGCCGGTATCGGCAAGAATGATGAATTCGTGGCTCAAATCACCGCCGATCGGCCCGGTATCGGCGACCATCGGGATCGCCTTGACACCCAGACGGGTAAAGGTGCGGCAATAAGCCAGGAACATCTTGTTATAGGCGTGACGCGAACTTTCGTAATCGATATCGAACGAATAGGCATCTTTCATCAGGAATTCACGACCACGCATCACGCCAAAGCGCGGGCGGATCTCGTCGCGGAATTTCCACTGAATATGATACATCAGTTGCGGCAGTTGCTTGTAGGAGCGGATATCCTTGCGGAAGATATCGGTGATCGCTTCCTCGTTGGTCGGACCAAACAGCATCTTGCGATCATGACGGTCGGTGATGCGCAGCATCTCAAGACCGTAATCGTCATAACGACCACTTTCCTGCCACAGCTCGGCCGGCTGAATGGTCGGCATCAGCAATTCGTTGCAACCAACGGCGTCCTGTTCTTCACGAACGATCTGTTCGATCTTTTTGAGAACACGGTAACCAAGCGGCAACCATGAATAAATCCCGGCCGTGAGCTGACGGACCATACCGGCACGCAGCATCAAACGATGAGAAGCAATCTGTGCTTCTGACGGGGTTTCCTTCAGGGTCGGCAGGAAGAACTGGGAAAGACGCATCAATGCCTCGTGATGATCAAATCTGAATATTTGGGTGTTTGAATACCTTGCCCGGAAAATGCGACAGAGCTGCCCGAAACGCAAGCCGGAACTTCGGTTATCTGGTCCCCGCCCAAATAAGGTTCACATGCAATTGAATGCGGACCCTAATTTTCAATGATGGCAAAACTGCGATGACCAAAGTTCCAACATCGCCAGCTTACCGGAAACCCGCCGCACGGCATGCCGCAATCAATTCATCATCATAGGCATTATCGCCCAGGGGCTGGTCATTGAAATACACCCTGCCATTGCGATAGGTGATTTTGCCAACCGATTGCTCGCCGCTCATGCCGCTTGGTACTGCGATGCCGCTATATTCAAAGAAATCCAGCGTAACCGGAAATTCGATCTGTTTGGGCAGGGATTTGGTGATGTCGCTGCCCCCGTCCAGATCGGCACCAACAACCGTGTTGCCGTGAACATCGACGCCGGGTTTGTAGGCAACATCATCATCGGGAACATGCTGTACCAGGGCCTTGCAGGCTGATCGTGACACGATGATTTTGGGCTTTTCGGTTTCCGTACCGGCACCCGCGGGGTCGGCATCGCCCGATACCGGTTCATCCTGTTTGGTTGGCAGCGGGGATTCGGACTGCGCCAATGCCGAACATATCGGCCACGTCACCAGCAATGATACGGCGACAGCGGCCAATAGTCTGATTTTATGACCAAAGCCACGGCTTAACATAGGTTCGACCAATGGAATATTATGCATCTCTTAGTTTCACCCTATCTGTGTGCACTGCAGCATCGAAACATTTGTGAAGTTTGGTCAAAACAGCTTGCATAAAACTGAAACATGTGGCTTTTTAGTCCTCCGCTTTCGACGCAAGATCGTTGCGGAAGGCGTATCGCAGCCGCTCATAAAATTGCGGGAGGCTTTGTTGCCAATAAGCATACAAGAAGCAGGCGCGACGTCGAATTAAAACCTGTGCCAAGAAGCCCAGGTCTTAGGAGGAAGCATAAAAAGATTACGGGAAAACAGCTATAAAAATAGCATCTTAGCAAGATCCTTGTGATCTTGCTTTTTTTTTGCCCGCCGCTTTGATCCCGGTTCCACTTGCAGTATAAAATGACAAAACCCCGCAGCATTTCGTGCGGGGTTTTCTGTTGGCGGGCCTGTTTTGGTGGTTTGACCGTACCCGGTATTATTTCGGCGGACGAACTTCGATCATTCCGCTGGTGATAACGAAAACCGCAACCACCCAAAGGATCGCTGAAATCAGGCTGGTTGCCAGCACCTTTTTCCACATATGGGCTTTTTGCGGGGCGCCGCTGTCATGACCCGGTTCAACATTTTCTGCCCGCTTCACACCAAACGGCAGCACCATGAAAAGCACCAGCCACCAGATAACGATGTAAACCAGAAGTCCCGAAAACCAGTTCATGAAGATCTCTTTTGATGGTGGTGCGGATAGGACGGGCAGGATGGATACGCCCTGCCCGATTGGTCGGATGATGCCAAATGATGATTTACGCTGGCTCAGACCTGTTCAAGTTCGACCAGTGTGCCGTTGAAATCTTTGGGATGCAGGAACAGCACCGGCTTGCCATGCGCACCGATCTTCGGTTCCCCGTCACCGAGCACACGCGCACCACTTGCCTGAAGCTTGTCGCGCGCAGCCAGGATATCGTCGACTTCATAACACACATGATGAATGCCACCCGACGCGTTCTTTTCAAGAAATCCCTTGATCGGTGAATTGTCCCCCAACGGATACAGCAATTCGATCTTGGTGTTGGGCAATTCGACAAACACAACGGTTACGCCGTGATCGGGTTCGTCCTGTGGCTCTGATACCTTGGCCCCCAGGACATCACGATATTGCGCGATCCCTGCTTCAAGGTCCGGTACGGCAATGGCGACATGGTTCAGCCGTCCAATCATGGTCTTGCTCCTGCGAAAATGATCAGCCCGATCACCGACAATCTAGGATAGGGCGACGCCAAAAGACAATTCCCCATTTCGTCGCAAGGGTTATTATCCGCGCGCCCGCCCAATGAACTGTGATCAGGGTCGCATTGATTGGCCCATCAGCCCTTTTCGGTTACCCGCACCAGATGGACTTCGATCAATGGTCGTTTGCCAAGGCGCTGGCGTACCGGACGACGCAATGCCTGACGGACGGCAAGGATAACCGCCGCATCATCAAGGACCTCGTCATCATTAAGCTGATCAATCCGGTTGCCGATTTCCGCCGCAAAATGATCAAGCCGCGTCTGGTCATCGGGTTCGTCAAACAGGCTGGGCGCGGTGATCATCGGATCATTCACCATCTCGCCAAACTGGTTCAGGACCACGGTGACAAACATGACCCCGTTCCAGACAATCCGGTTACGGTTGCGGATGGTATCGGCATCACGTTTCAGCAGCCGGCCACCATCAAGGGCAAGAATTCCCGCATCCGCCACGCCAATCACATGCGCATTGCCCGGTGACAGCCGGATGACCGTACCATCATGGGGAATGACCTGTTCGGGGATCTGGCATTCCGCCCCCAATGCCGCCTGTTCGCACAGATGGCGGGTTTCACCATGCACCGGCACCAGAATTTGCGGGCGGGTCAATTGATACATTCGTGTCAGGTCTTCACGTCCCGGATGGCCAGATACGTGGATCGGCTCATCGCGGGCGGTAATGACCTTGATCCCGCGCCGGATCAAAAGATTCTGGATATAGCCGATGGATTTTTCATTCCCCGGAATTTCGCGGGCCGAAAACACAACCGTATCACCCGGATCAAGTTCCACTGTCGGATGGTCGCCCTTGGCGATCCGTGAAAGGGCCGCGCGCGGTTCGCCCTGCGATCCGGTACAAATCAAAAGCACCTGATCCTTTGGGACTTCCATTGCCTCTTCGTCCGACAAAAGGTTCGGATAGCCGGTAAGGTAACCGACTTCGCGGGCTGCTTCTGTCACGCGATTAAGCGACCGGCCGGCAAGTCCGACGCAACGGCCATTTTCATGCGCGGCTTCGATCACTGACTGCACGCGGGCAACGTTGGTCGCAAAGCAGGCAACCGCAATGCGTCCTTGCGGATGTTCCTTAAACAGGGTCGACAGGTTCTTGGCGACTTCACCTTCCGAACCGGTTTTGCCTTCGGAAAAGACATTGGTTGAATCGCACACCAGCGCCATGACGCCTTCGTCGCCCAGTGCTTCAAGCTTTTTGACGTCGGATGCCTCCCCGATCTGCGGATCGGGATCAAATTTCCAGTCGCCGGTATGAACGATCAATCCCTTGGGCGTGCGGATGGCAAGCGCATTGGGTTCAAGGATCGAATGGGTCATCGTGACAAATTCGATGTCAAAGCAGCCCAGCTTGAACCGGCCGCCAAGTTCGATCACATGGATCGGCACCTGATCGGCGAAATCGGTTTCGGCAAGCTTGGCCTTAAGGAATTCGGCGGCAAACGGCGTTGCATAGATCGGGCATTTCAGCCGCGGCCAAAGATATGGCACAGCCCCAAGGTGATCTTCGTGGGCATGGGTCAGAACAAGACCAAGCAGCTTGTCCTTGCGGTCCTCGATAAAGGACGGGTCAGGCATGACAACATCAACACCCGGAAGCCCTTCCTCGCCAAAGGAAACCCCCATATCAACCATCAGCCACTGGTCATCGTAGCCATAAAGGTTCAGGTTCATGCCAATTTCGCCCGAACCGCCAAGCGGCACGAACAACACTTCGTCTTTTGGCAAATACAAATCCACTGACCGTAATCCTTTATTTTCGACGCTCAGATCAGGGGCGTAAAACGTGCCCGCCCCCGGCGCAAACCTGATCGGGTCTGATCAGGCCTGTTTGGCGATCTTGTCGCTGTTGCGACGATAAATCATCAAAAGACCCAACATGGTCAGATCGCCGTGCAAATGTTCAATTTCATCTACAGCCTTTGCAAATAGCGGCGCAAGTCCGCCGGTTGCCACGACTTTGATATAATTAAGATTTTGCTGTTTCCGGATCCTTGCCAACAGGCCTTCAATCATCGAGACATAGCCCCAATAGACACCTGATTGCATGGCTTCGACGGTATTTTTCCCGACCACATTGCGCGGGGCTTCGATGGCAACCATCGGCAACTGGGCGGCTGCCATATGCAATGCCTTGATCGACAGGTTGACCCCCGGGGCAATCACCCCGCCCAGATAATCACCATTGCCATCAACAACGTCAAAGGTCGTGGCCGTCCCGAAATCCAGCACGACCAGCGGCCCGCCAAACAATTGATGGGCGGCAACCGCGTTGACAAGACGGTCGGCACCGACTTCGCTAGGGCGATCCATGATGATCTTCATATCAAGATCAACCGCAGGATCGCCGACCACCATCGGTTCGACACTGAAATAACGGCGACACAGGGTCTTGAGGCTGAATTCCGCAGCCGGAACCACCGTTGCGATGATGGCACCTGTAATCGCATCAACCGGCACATTTGCCAGCGCAAACAGATGATGGAGCCAAACCCCCAATTCATCTGCCGTACGTTCGGTGGTTGTTGAACAGCGCCACTGCCCCTTGATGGTATCGCCATCAAAAACAGCAAAGACGATGTTGGTGTTCCCGGCGTCAATCGCAAGCAACATGATGCTTACAGGCCTCCGCTAAATCGCAAGGTAATCATTCAGATCCGGTGGCAAAGAAAACTTCGCCCGCCCCGATACGGTGTTCAGTTCCGTTGTCTTCTCTTAGGACAAGTGAACCATCATCATCAAGTCCGACAAACGTTCCCGAAAGTTCGCGTTCGGTCAATCGTGCCACGACCGGCTGGCCAATCCCGTAACCACGCGACAGCCAGGCTTCCCGAACCGGGCCAAATCCTTTGTCCTCCCAGATTGGAAGCCAATGGGCAATCCGCGCCAGATAGGTCGAGACGAGCTCGTCTACCGAAACCGGTGCGCCAAGCGCCGAAAGCGATGTCGCCGGTCGTTCGGCATCATCGGGTGCAAAGGCAACATTCACCCCGGTCCCAATCACCAGATAGTCGGTCGCCGAACCCTGATTGGATGCACTTTCCAGAAGAATACCGCAAATCTTGCGTCCATTGACCATCAGATCGTTTGGCCATTTGCAATCGGGGCGCACCTGATTACCGGTCACCATTTCGACCGCCTCGGCCATCGAGACCGCAATCAGGAAGGTCAGCCGTGCGGCTTCGGCCAGCGAACAGGTCGGGCGCAACAACAGGGATGAATACAGATTGCCAACCGGCGATGACCATGCACGGCCGCGGCGACCGCGACCGGACGTTTGTGTTCTTGCTAGAACAAGGGCGCCACTCTGGGCGCCCTTGTCTGCGAGGCGCTTGGCCTCATCATTTGTGCTGTCGATCGCTTCCAGTTCATGAAGGTAGAAACCTTCGGGAAGACGGATCGTTCGCGCTGTCATGCTTACATTCCGAACAGGGATGCCGCAGCAGCCGCTGCGCTGTCCATCAGAAGGTTCGGGAAGAAGACAAAGGCCAGGATGACGATCGTGGCAACAGCCATGATCACATTCATCTCGGTACCATTGCGATCGAACCCTTCGACCGGCTCGTCGAAATACATGACCTTGATGATGCGCAGATAGTAATACGCACTGACAACCGAGGTCACGAGACCGATAACCGCAAGCGTCACAAGACCGGCATCGACAGCCGCCTTGAAGACATAGAACTTGCCAAAGAAGCCAGCCAGCGGCGGGATACCCGCCATTGAGAACATCAGGATCGCGGTGATCGCAGCCATCAGCGGCTTGGTTTTGGCAAGACCGGCAAGATCGGTGATCTCTTCGGCCATACGGTCGTTTCGACGCATGCACAGGATAACGGCAAAGGTGCCCAGGTTCATGACAAGGTAAATGCCAAGATAAACCAGAATACCGGTAACACCATCCTTGGTGCCTGCTGCCAGACCGACAAGCGCGAAACCAACGTGACCGATCGACGAATAGGCCATCAGACGTTTGATGTTTTCCTGACGCAGGGCCGCGAACGAACCGACAGCCATCGACAGGATCGAAATCAGAACGATGATCTGCTGCCAGTCTTCGACAACACCGCCAAACGGGCCGATTGCGACACGGATGAACAGTGCAAGACCGGCGATCTTCGGGGCAACCGCAAAGAAGGACGTCACCGGGGTCGGCGCACCTTCATAAACGTCCGGGGTCCACATGTGGAACGGAACAGCGGAAACCTTGAAGCACAGACCGGCAAAGATAAAGGCCATGCCGACCATCGCACCAACCGGCAGGTTGCCAGCCGTCAGGATTTCTGCAAGGACGCTGAAATTGGTGGAACCGGTGAAACCGTACACCATCGACATGCCATACAGCAGAATGCCCGATGCGATCGACCCAAGGATGAAATATTTCAGGCCCGATTCCGTCGAACGCACGGTGTCACGGCGAATAGCAGCAACGACATAAAGTGCAAGCGACTGAAGTTCGAGACCAAGATACAGCGACAGCATGTCGGTTGCCGATACCATCGCCATCATGCCAAGGGTGGCAAGGGTGATCAGGATCGGGAACTCGAAACGTGCCATATTTTCACGTTCGGCAAAGTTCATCGCCATGATGATGCCGGTTGCAGAACCGATCAGGATCATGACTTTGCAGAACTTGGCAAACGCATCAGCACTGAACTGTCCAAAGAACGCGGTACCGCCCTCGCCCGTCATCACAAGAATGATGGCAACGACCTGAACGGCAACTGCCAGCCAGGAAACAGTACGGAACGCTTTGTCCTTGCCGGCGAAAACCCCAAGCATCAACAGCGCCAAGGCAGAAACTGCCATAAACATTTCGGGCAGTGCGGCCCCGAGGTTGAGCATAGAAACTCCCATGTTCATTCCCCTCAATTCGCGGCCAGCTGGGCGGCATGTGCCGCTGCAGCCTGTGCCGTTTCGACCTGGTTGACGAGGTTTTCAACCGAAACATGCATGATGTCGAGGAAGGAGACCGGATAGACCCCCATCCACAGAACGATGACCACCAGCGGCGCAAAGATCAGCCATTCACGCGGGCTCAGATCGAGGATGGTTTTCAGGTTCTCTTTGGTGAGTGCCCCGAAAATAATCCGGCGATAGAGATACAGCGCATAAGCCGCACCAAGGATCAGACCGGTTGCTGCAAAGAACGCAACCCAGGTGTTGGCTTCGAATGCACCAAGAAGTGCAAGGATTTCGCCAACGAACCCGCCCGTCCCCGGCAGACCGACAGACGCCATGGTGAAGAACATGAAGATCAGTGCGTAGCTCGGCATACGGTGAACAAGACCGCCATAGGCGTCAATTTCACGGGTATGGATGCGGTCATAGACAACACCAACGCAAAGGAAGAGCGCGCCCGAAACCACACCGTGGCTCAGCATCTGGAAGATCGAACCTTCGATACCATGCTGGTTAAAGGTGAATGCACCGATGGTCACGATACCCATGTGGGCGACCGACGAATACGCAATCAGCTTTTTCATGTCCTGCTGAGCCAGTGCGACCAGGGACGTATAGATGATTGCAACAATCGACAGCGTGAAAACAAGCGGCGCGAAGGTTTCAGATGCCAGCGGCATCATCGGCAGCGAGAAACGCAGGAAACCGTAACCACCCATTTTCAGCAACACACCAGCCAGAATAACCGAACCGGCAGTCGGTGCTTCAACGTGGGCATCGGGAAGCCAGGTATGAACCGGCCACATCGGAACCTTGACCGCGAAGGAGGCGAAGAATGCCAGCCACAGCCACAGCTGCATATTATAGCTGAACCCGTGCTCCATCAGGGTCGGGATGTCGGTGGTGCCGGCTTCGAAATACATCGCAAGCAGCGCAACCAGCATCAGGACCGAGCCAAGAAGCGTATAAAGGAACAGCTTGAATGCCGCATAGACACGACGCTGACCGCCCCAGACACCGATGATGATGAACATCGGGATCAGGACGCCTTCGAAGAAGAGATAGAACAGCAGACCGTCAAGGGCGCTGAACATACCGACCATCATCGTTTCAAGAACGAGGAAGGCGATCATGTACTCCTTCACGCGCTTCTGGATTGCTTCCCATGCCGAAAGAATACAGATCGGCGTCAGGAAGGTCGCAAGCAGCACAAACAGAACCGAAATTCCGTCAACGCCCATGTGATAGGAAATGTTCAGACCCGGCATCCAGTCCGCCTGCTCGACGAACTGGAATTCTGCGGTCGTTGCATCGAAGTTCACCCACAGCATCAAGGAGACGAGGAAGGTGAACCCCGAGGTCCAAAGCGCAACCCAGCGGGAATTGCGGGCAACAGTCGCCTCATCCCCATTGATGCGGAGCAAGAACAATACCCCAATCAACGGTAAGAAAGTGACTAGAGAAAGAATTGGCACATCACTCATCGCCCGTTAACCCATCTTCCAAATTGTGTAGGAGACCAGCGCTGCAATGCCGATCAGCATTGCAAATGCATAGTGATAGACGAAACCACTCTGAATGGCGCTGACGCGACGTGCGATGTTACGGCAAGCAGCAGCGACCCCATCCGGACCGCAACCATCAATGATGGCACCATCACCCGATTTCCAGAAGCCATAGCCAAGTGCAAAGGCCGGCTTGACGAAAATCTTGTCATAGAGTTCGTCGAAGTACCATTTGTTCAGCGCGAAGCGATACAGACCGTTGAAGGTGTTCGCCAGGGTGCGCGGAAGCGACGGCACCAGTTTGTACATCACAAGGGCAATGGCAAAGCCGGTAACCATGGCAACAAACGGAGCCAGTTTGACCCAACCCGGAACATGGTGTGCATGTTCAAGCGCCTGGTGACCTTCGGCCATGAAGATGGCGCCATTCCAGAAGGACAGCATTTCTTCATAGTCGCCACCACCGAACCAGTCCTTGGCGAACCAGCCGGCAAAGACCGCACCAATGGTCAGGAACAGCAGCGGACCAGTCATGACAGCCGGGCTTTCATGAACATGTGCCATGGTCCGTTCGTCGGCGCGCGGCGCGCCAAAGAAGGTCATGAACACCAGACGCCAGCTATAGAACGAGGTCATCAGAGCAGCAAGAATACCGGCCCAGAAGGCATACAGACCAACACCGGTATGTGCCGCATAGGCACTTTCGATGACAAGGTCCTTGGAATAGAAGCCTGCAAGACCCGGGAAGCCGGTAATGGCAAGCGTACCAACCATCATCACAGCAAAGGTCAGCGGAACCATTTTCCAGATACCGCCCATCTTGCGCATGTCCTGTTCGTCAGACATCGCATGGATGACAGAACCGGCACCAAGGAACAGAAGCGCCTTGAAGAAACCGTGCGTCATCAGATGAAAGACACCAGCCGAATATGCCGACACGCCGCACGCAAAGAACATATAGCCGAGTTGCGAACAGGTCGAATATGCGATCACGCGTTTGATATCGTTCTGAACACAGCCAACCGTTGCGGCAAAGAATGCCGTGGTCGCACCAACAATGGTCACGATCATCAGGGTGGTTTCAGCATATTCAAAGATCGGCGACAGACGTGCCACCATGAATACGCCGGCCGTCACCATGGTTGCCGCGTGAATAAGTGCGGAAACCGGGGTCGGGCCTTCCATTGCGTCCGGAAGCCAGGTGTGCAGACCAAGCTGTGCCGATTTACCCATCGCGCCGATAAACAGCAGGAAGCAAGTAATTTCCAGTGCCGAGAATTCATGGCCCAGGAACATCAGCGTCGCACCAGCGACTTCTTCGGCATTGCCAAAGATGACGTCGAACTGAACACTGTCAAACAGCACATAGACGGCAAAGATGCCAAGGGCAAAGCCAAAGTCACCGACACGGTTGACGATAAAGGCCTTCATCGCAGCAGCAGATGCCGACGGCTTGGAATACCAGAAACCGATCAGAAGATAGGATGCAAGACCAACACCCTCCCAGCCGAAGAACAGCTGGATCAGGTTGTCGGCGGTAATCAGCATCAACATCGCAAAGGTGAACAGGCTGAGATACGCCATGAAGCGCGGCTTGTCCGGGTCATGCGACATGTAGCCGATCGAATAGATGTGCACCATCGAGGAAACCCCGGTCACAACGATCAGCATCACACAGGTCAGCGTATCAATACGCAGGGCCCAGGATGCATCAAAGCTGCCCGAAGAAATCCAGGTGAACAGTTCGATCGTCTGCGGGTTGCCGCCAAGCGCGACATCCACAAAGGCGAAGATCGAAATGATAAAGGCAATAACTACACCGCAAACGGTGACAAGCTGTGCCACACGATCAGCCGAAGAAACACCATGATGGTGATGACCATGCGCGTCATGCGGGGCATCTTTGGCGGTCGACATGGCGCCAACCAGCGTGATGGTCCCGGCAATGGCTGCCGCGATCAGGGGCAGGAATACAATCAACGGATACATATCTGCCTTACCCCTTCATCATGTTGATGTCTTCAACCGCGATGGTGCCGCGGTTACGGAAATAGACGACCAGGATCGCCAGACCAATTGCCGCTTCAGCCGCAGCAACCGTCAGAACGAAGATGGTAAAGACCTGTCCAACGAGGTCGCCAAGGAATGACGAGAACGCGACCAGGTTGATATTGACCGCCAGCAGCATCAGCTCGATCGACATCATGATGATGATGACGTTCTTGCGGTTCATGAAGATGCCGAAGATCCCGAGTGTGAAAAGGATCGCCGCGACGGTCAGATAATGTGCAAGACCGATTTCCATCAGATCCCCCTTCCGACCGGAACTTTTTTGATTTCAAGCGTATCAGCGCGGGAACGCTTGACCTGCTCGGAGATTTTCTGACGGCGGACACCTTCACGGTGACGCAGCGTCAGGACAATTGCGCCAATCATCGCAACAAGCAGAACCAGACCAGCCGCCTGGAAGATGTATGCGTAATCGGTATAGATCAGATGACCGAGTGCTTCGACATTGGTCACCCCTTCCGGTGTTGGCTGTGCGAGAACCGCAACCGCCCCGTCGGTAAGGGTCCAACCAGCGCCAACCAGTGCCAGTTCGACGAACAGAACCACAGCGATCAGAACCCCGATCGGCAGGTAGTTCAGGAAACCCTGGCGCATTTCAACAAAGTTGATGTCCAGCATCATCACGACGAACAGGAACAGGACTGCAACCGCGCCGACATAGACGACGACCAGCAGCATGGCGAGAAACTCGGCACCCAGCAGGACGAAAAGTCCGGCTGCGTTAAAGAATGTCAAGATCAGCAACAGTACCGAATGCACCGGGTTGCGAACGGTCACAACCGCAGTCGCGGACAGGACCGCGACGGTAGCAAACAGGTAAAAAGCCAAAGCCTGTACGACCATAAGGTACCCCCTTGGCGAACCGTTGCCGCCCTTCTGGCTGACAACGGCCCATGAACTCTCTTTCTAACGATCAGACGCGACACTTACCGGTAAGGTGCGTCTGCCTCCAATCGTGCAGCAAGCTCGGCTTCCCAACGCTCGCCGTTTGCCAGCAGCTTGTCCTTGTCATAGAACAGCTCCTCGCGGTTTTCGGTTGCGAACTCGAAGTTCGGACCTTCGACGATCGCATCCACCGGGCAGGCTTCTTCGCAGAAACCACAATAGATGCATTTCGTCATATCAATGTCGTAGCGGGTTGTACGACGCGAACCGTCGTCACGCGGCTCTACCTCGATGGTAATGGCCTGTGCCGGGCAGATTGCTTCGCACAGCTTACACGCAATGCAGCGCTCTTCCCCGTTCGGGTAGCGACGCAGTGCATGTTCGCCACGGAAACGCGGGCTCAGCGGGCCTTTTTCATACGGATAGTTCAGCGTCACTTTCGGCTTGAACATATATTTCAAGGTGAGCGCCATACCCGATACGAGTTCCGCGAGCAGGAAGCTCCGGGCCGTCCGATCAATAAATGACATCGTTTACCTCTCTCTTTCCGATGCGCGGCGATCAGGCCGGGACCTTGTCAAAAACAACGAGGAACGTGGCAACCAGCATGACCCATGCGAAGGACAGCGGCAGGAAGATTTTCCAGCCCAGACGCATCAGTTGGTCATAACGGTAACGCGGGAAGGTTGCACGGACCCACAGGAAGATGAACAGAACGAAGCAGATCTTCAGAATGAACCAGATCGCGCCCGGGATGAATTCGAGGAACGGCAACGGCGCGCTCCAGCCGCCCAAGAACAGAATGGCACACAGGCCACTCATCAGGATCATGTTGGCGTATTCACCCAGGAAGAACAGCGCAAAGGTCATGGCCGAATAATCGACGTTGTAACCCGAAACCAGTTCTGCTTCCGCTTCGGGAAGGTCAAACGGTGCGCGGTTGGTTTCTGCCAGAATGGACACGATGAAGATGATGAACATCGGGAAGTGATAAACGAAGTTCCACTCCCAGATACCGCCGGTCTGACCGCGGACGATGTCGCTCAGGTTCAAGGAGCCGGTGGTCAACAGGACCGAAATGATGATCAGGCCGATCGAAATCTCGTACGAAACCATCTGCGCGCCGGAACGCAGCGCACCAAGGAATGCGTATTTGGAGTTCGATGCCCAACCGGCCATCACGATGCCGTAAACACCCAGCGAAGAAATCGCGAAAATATAAAGAATACCGACATTCAGATCCGCTAGAACCATGCCTTCGTCGAACGGAATAACCGCCCAGGCAATGATCGCGAGAATGAAAGTCAGCATCGGGGCAATGATAAACACGCCCTTGTTCGCGCTGCTTGGAATGATTGTTTCTTTCAGAAACAGTTTCAAACCATCAGCAAGCGGTTGCAAAAGGCCAAACGGCCCCACAACGTTCGGGCCCTTGCGGAGCTGGATCGCACCAATAACCTTACGCTCGGCGTAGGTCAGATAGGCGACAGCACCCAACAGCGGGAGGACAATCGCCAAAATCTTGGCGACGATCCAGACCAGCGGTTCAATATATCCGTCCCAAAGAAGTTCCATCGGTCAAACCGTATCTTTTGCGTTTCGTCCCAGAATTGGGACACCCCCTTGTGGGATAGGCGACGACGGTGCGCCGCCTATCTTACTCAGGCAACCTTCTCGGCAGCCGCATCCTTGACAAAGGCCTCGGTACATTTGGCCATCGTCACCGATGCACGGCTGATCGGGTCGGTCATATAGAAATTGCGAACCGGTGATGCGAAACCTTCCGGTTTCATGTCACCCGCTTTACCGAAATCGGTCCATTCCGCCTTGGTCGGAACGTTCAGCGACGCGAAGGTCGGGCTGAGTTCGACCATCCGCGAGCGAACGGCATCGATGTTGTTGTACGGCAGGGTCTGGTCAAGTGCACCCGAAAGAGCACGAACAATCGCCCAGTCCTCACGCGCGTCACCAATCGGGAAGATCGCACGCCAGCCCTGCTGGGCGCGGCCTTCGGTATTGACATACGTGCCGTTCTTTTCGGTATAGGCCGCACCGGGCAGAATAACATCTGCTGCCTGTGCACCGGCATCCCCCATGGCACCCTGGTAAATGACAAATGCCTTTTCCAGTTTGCTCATGTCGACTTCGTCTGCACCAAGAAGGTAGACAACCTCGACGTCGCCTTTGGCAGCAGCATCAAGAATGTCATTGGTTGCAAGACCGCCCTCACCCGGGACAAAGCCCAGATCAAGGCCGCCGACGCGCGATGCTGCGGTGTGCAGAACGTTGAAACCGTTCCATTCACCGGCAACCATGCCGAACTTCTCGGCAATTGCGCGGGTGGTCGCCAGAACGGCGTCGCCATCTTCACGGTTCAGCGCGCCCATACCGACGATGATCATCGGCTTTTCAGCGGTTTCGAGAATTTTGGCGAACTCGTTCTTGCCTTCGAGAATTTCCGAAAGGGTGTCCGGGCCTGCGCCAAGATACTCGTGCTTGTAGGTCGGATCCCATTTTTCGCCAATGATACCGACTTTGAAATCACCGGCGGTCGAACGCCAGCGTTTGCGAAGACGGGCATTGATGATCGGCGCTTCGGCGCGAACATTGGCACCAACGATCAGGCAGGCATCAGCCTCGTCGATACCGGCAATCGTGCTGTTGAAGATATAGGAAGCGCGCGGGCCGCCAATCTTCGAACCGTCCTGACGGCAATCAAGGTTCGGTGAGCCAAGCTTGCCCATCAGATCCTTGAGCGCGGTCATGGATTCACAATCGACCGTGTCACCGGCAAGAGCGGCAATTTTCTTGCCATCGAGACCTGAAACCTTCGCCTTGATCGCAGCAAACGCTTCGTCCCAGCTTGCCGGGGTCAGTTTGCCATTCACGCGAACATACGGACGATCCAGACGCTGACGCTTCAGACCATCAATGGCGTAACGGGTTTTGTCCGAAATCCATTCTTCGTTGATGTCTTCGTTCGTACGCGGAAGAACACGAAGAACTTCGGCAGTACGGGCATCAATACGAATGTTCGAACCAACCGCATCCATCACATCGATACTGTCGGTTTTCTTCAGCTCCCACGGACGCGCGGTGAACGCGTACGGCTTGGACGTCAGCGCACCGACCGGGCAAAGATCGATCAGGTTGCCCGAAAGTTCGGAGTTGATCGAAGCTTCAATATACGGTCCGACCTCGGTGTCCTCGCCACGATAGACAGCACCCATGGTGCCGACACCGGCGACTTCCTCGGAGAAACGAACGCAACGGGTGCAGTGAATGCAACGGGTCATGATCGTCTTGACGATCGGGCCCAGTTCCTTGTCTTTCACTGCGCGTTTTTTCTCGGCGTAACGCGATGCATCAAAACCATAGGCCATGGCCTGGTCCTGAAGGTCACATTCACCGCCCTGGTCACAAATCGGGCAATCCAGCGGATGGTTGATCAGCAGGAATTCCATCACGCCATTGCGTGCTTTTTTGACCAGGTCGGAATCGGTTTTGATCACCATTCCGTCTGCCGCAGGCATGGCACAGGACGCGACCGGCTTGGGCGCGCGTTCCATTTCAACCAGGCACATACGGCAGTTGCCGGCGATTGACAGGCGTTCGTGATAGCAGAAACGCGGGATTTCCTTACCGGCCTCTTCACAGGCCTGAAGGACTGTCGCCCCGGCTTCTACTTCAACTTCAATACCGTCAACTGTTAGTTTCGGCATGTCTCAATCCCTCTCAACAGGCCCCTCTCAGGCCGCGATCCGTGCGCGATATTCCTTGATCCGACGTTCCATTTCGGGACGGAAATGACGGATAAGGCCCTGAATCGGCCATGCAGCAGCATCGCCAAGCGCACAAATGGTGTGGCCCTCGACCTGTTTGGTCACATCCCACAACAGATCAATTTCATCAAGCGTGGCTTCGCCGCGGACCATGCGTGCCATCATACGCATCATCCAGCCGGTACCTTCACGGCACGGCGTGCACTGGCCACAGCTTTCATGCTTGTAGAATTCCGAAAGACGCGCGATCGCGTAGACAATGTCGGTCGACTTGTCCATGACGATCACAGCAGCCGTCCCAAGACCCGAACCCACTTCACGCAGGCCGTCGAAATCCATCAGGACGTCATCGCAAATGTCTTTGGGCATCAACGGAACCGACGAACCACCCGGAATAACCGCCAGAAGGTTGTCCCAGCCACCACGGACACCGCCGCAATGCTTTTCAATCAGTTCACGCAGCGGAATGCTCATCGCTTCTTCGACCGTGCACGGCTTTTCGACGTGACCGGAAATGGCGAACAGCTTGGTACCGTGGTTGTTTTCACGGCCAAAGCTTGAGAACCACGAACCGCCACGACGCAGAATGGTCGGAACCGCTGCGATACTTTCAACGTTGTTCACCGTGGTCGGGCAGCCATAAAGACCGGCATTCGCCGGGAATGGCGGCTTGAGACGCGGCTGACCTTTTTTACCTTCGATACTTTCGATCAGGGCGGTTTCTTCGCCACAGATGTAAGCACCGGCACCAAGATGCAGGTAAAGGTCAAAGTCCCAACCCGAACCACATGCGTTTTTACCGATCAAACCGGCATCATATGCCTCGTCAATCGCACGCTGAAGGTTGGAGGCCTCGTGATAGAACTCACCACGAATATAGATGTAAGCCGCATGTGCATTCATCGCAAAGCTGGCAAGAAGGCAACCTTCGACCAGGGTATGCGGATCATTGCGCATGATTTCGCGGTCTTTACAGGTGCCCGGTTCGCCTTCGTCGGCATTGACGACGAGGTAGCTCGGGCGACCATCGGATTCCTTGGGCATGAACGACCATTTCAGGCCGGTCGGGAAGCCTGCGCCCCCGCGACCACGCATACCGGATGCTTTCATCTCGTCGATGATCCAGTCGCGGCCTTTTTCGATCAACGCCTTGGTACCATCCCAGTTACCACGGGATTGCGCGCCCTTAAGGCCGAAATCCTGGAAACCGTACAGGTTGGTAAAGATACGATCCTTATCCTGCAGCATATCAGGCGTCCCCTTCGCTTGCATCAGCGTCCTGCGGAGCTGCGCCGCAGCCACAGAATGCCTTCAGAACCTTCGGACCGCCCATCGGTTCGCAACCTTTACGGCCGCTCTGCGGACCGGCTTTCGGTTTCTCCCCCTTTTTAAGGGCATCAAGGATCGCCTTGGTCGTTTCCGGGGTCAGGTCTTCGTAGTAATCGTCGTTGATCTGCATCATCGGTGCATTGACACACGCGCCGAGGCATTCGACTTCGATCATGGTGAACTGACCGTCTTCGGTCGTTTCACCAACACCGATGCCAAGTTCCTTTTTGCAGGTATCGACAACGTCGGCAGAACCGCGAAGCCAGCACGGCGTCGTGGTGCAAACCTGGATGAAGTTCTTGCCCACCGGGGCAAGGTTATACATCGTATAGAAGGTTGCGACCTCGTAGACGCGAATGGCCGGCATTTCGAGCATGTCGGCAATGTAATCCATTGCGACGGTCGGAACCCAGTTACCTTCGGTCTGACGCTGTGCCAGATCAAGCAGCGGCATGACCGCGCTCTGCTGGCGGCCTTCCGGGTACTTGGCGATGATCTTCTTTGCCTTTTCCAGATTTTCCGGAGTGAAAGCAAAGCTGACAGGTTGAAGCTCTTTCGGAGCTGGTCTTCTCACATGGCTCATCGGTCAATCTCACCGAACACGATATCTAGCGACCCGATATTGGCAACGACGTCGGCCAGCATGTGACCTTTGGACATGAAGTCGATACCCTGAAGGTGCGGGAACCCGGGTGCGCGAATTTTGCAGCGATACGGACGGTTCGAGCCATCCGAAACAAGATACACACCAAACTCGCCCTTCGGTGCCTCGACCGCGGCATAGCATTCGCCAGCCGGAACGTGGAAACCTTCGGTAAAGAGTTTGAAGTGATGGATCAGGGCTTCCATCGAACGCTTCATTTCGGCGCGCGACGGCGGTGCCACTTTGTTATTTTCAACAATAACAGGACCATCAGGCATATTCTTGATGGCCTGCTTGATGATTTTCAGCGACTGCCACATTTCTTCAAAGCGGACAAGGAAGCGGTCATAGCAATCGCCGTTCTTGCCTACCGGAATGTCGAAGTCGAAATCTTCGTAAGAATCATAGGGCTGCGATTTACGCAGATCCCATGCCAGACCCGATGCACGGATGTTCGGGCCGGTAAAGCCCCAGTCAAGCGCCTCTTCCGCGCTGACGGTACCGATATCAACCGTACGCTGTTTGAAGATACGGTTGCCGGTCAGAACGCGGTCAAAGTCCTTGAGGAACACGTCATACTGATCAGCCCAGGCATCAATGTCTTCAAGAAGACCTGCCGGCAGATCGGCCGCAACACCGCCCGGACGGAAATAGTTGGCGTGAAGACGGGCGCCACAGGCGCGCTCATAGAATTCCATGAGCTTTTCACGTTCTTCAAAGCCCCACAGAAGCGGGGTCATCGCACCAACGTCCAGTGCGAACGCGGTCAGGTTCAGAATGTGGTTCAGAATACGACCGATTTCCGCATAGAGAACACGGATATACTGACCACGTTTGGGAACCTCGATCCCCATAAGCTTCTCAATGGCCAGGCAATATGCATGTTCCTGGTTCATCGGCGCAACATAGTCGAGACGGTCGAAATACGGGGTCGCCTGAATATAGCTCTTATATTCGATCAGCTTTTCCGTACCACGATGCAGAAGACCAATATGCGGGTCCGAACGTTCGACGACTTCGCCGTCCATTTCCAGAACCAAACGCAGAACGCCGTGCGCCGCAGGGTGCTGCGGGCCGAAGTTCATGGTCATATTTTTGATTTTTTGTTCGGACATCAGGCGTTGCCCTCCGCCTTTTCATCACCCGGAAGAACATGCTGGATGCCTTCCCACGGGCTTTCGAAATCGAAATTACGGAAATCCTGAACCAGTTTTACCGGCTCGTAGACAACGCGCTTCTGCTCATCATCGTAACGAACTTCAACATAACCGGTCAGCGGGAAATCCTTGCGCAGCGGATGACCTTCGAAACCGTAATCGGTCAGAATACGGCGGGGATCCGGATGGTCGGCAAAGAAGATACCGTACATGTCCCATGCTTCGCGCTCGAACCAGTCGGCGGCGCTGAAAACAGGTACACAGCTTGGTACCGGGGTTTCTTCGTCGGTGCGGACCTTAACGCGGATACGCAGGTTATGTTTGAGCGACAGCAGGTGATACACAACATCAAAACGCGCCGGGCGTTCCGGGTAATCTGCACCACAAACGTCGATAAGCTGCTTGAACAAGCAGCCGGTATCATCCCGAAGGAAGGTCAGAACTTTAAGAATATCATCGCGCTTTGCGACGATGGTCAGCTCGCCGTAACGAATCTCGCTTTCGAGGATTTCGTTGGCCAGCTGGGACACCACAAGATCTTTAAGATCATTCAATGCGGCGCTGTTATCGCTGAGCAGTTCGCTCATGCAAGCCCCCTATTACGGATCAGCGTGTCAGGACACCAGTACGGCGGATTTTCTTTTGCAGCTGCAATATGCCGTAGATCAGCGCTTCGGCTGTCGGCGGGCAACCCGGTACATATACGTCAACCGGGACAACGCGATCACAACCGCGCACCACCGAATAGGAATAGTGATAGTAACCGCCGCCATTTGCGCACGAACCCATCGAAATAACCCAGCGCGGCTCTGCCATCTGGTCATAGACCTTACGCAGTGCCGGGGCCATCTTGTTGGTAAGCGTACCAGCAACGATCATCACGTCTGACTGACGCGGGCTTGGGCGGAACACCAGACCGTAACGGTCAAGGTCGTAACGCGACGCAGCCGAATGCATCATTTCAACAGCACAGCAGGCAAGACCGAACGTCATCGGCCAAAGGGAACCGGTGCTTGCCCAGCTTGCCAGCTTGTCGAGATTGGCAAGGACAAAGCCCTTGTCATTCATCTCGTCAAACACGCCCTTAAGCAGTGCATCCTGATCCGTACCGGGTGCCAGGGGTGCGCCTGTATTGGTGCTCACTCCCATTCCAAAGCTCCCTTCTTCCATTCATAGATAAATCCGACCGTCAGAACAGCCAGGAAGATCACCATCGATACAAAGCCGAAAGTCCCGATATCACCGAGGGTAACAGCCCACGGGAACAGGAAGGCGACTTCGAGGTCGAAAATAATGAACAAGATTGCGACCAGATAGAACCGGACGTCGAACTTGATACGCGCATCTTCAAACGGCGCGAACCCGCACTCGTAGGCGGACAGCTTTTCAACATCCGGTGCCTGCTTGGCAAGAACCAGCGACGCGATGACGATTACCGCCGAAAGACCGACGGCGATCCCGATGAATACCAGGATCGGAAGATATTCCGAAAGAAGCTCTTGCATCTCTCTGACCTCTCAAGAACAGGCCTTGTGACCCGACCAGGTCCCCACCTGGCCCATTACGGCGCACCATAACGTATGCACCGCACAAGTTCCAGTCCTCAAGCAGGATTAAGCTGCTCTAAGACCGGAAACTTTCTAATCTTTTTACCGTTTACTACCGTCCGATATCGGGGCGCATGTCGAGATGATCAAGACCCTGCCCTGCGATGCAGTGTAAGCAGCACATGAAAAGGCGATCGCGGAAAAGACGAAACGCCCGACAAAAGACAACAGATGATGGGTCATGGCGCGAGCGACGGGACTTGAACCCGCGGCCTCCGGCGTGACAGGCCGGCGCTCTAACCAACTGAGCTACGCCCGCAAAATGACCATCAATCGGCGGGCCTTTGTTAGACCACCCCCCAAACCAAGTCAAGCAGCTAGCAGTGTTTTCAACCCTTTCGACAATTGCGCCAGTCAACATCACCCGCTGAAAGGCAATTTCGGCCCGAATTTGTACCGATTTCACCCGATCTGTACATTTTGCACATCAAGGTGCGGTCGGTCTTTGCAAAGACGCGCCGGCTTTTATAGAATTGTTGACAAATTCCCCCTATCTTACGGTGCGATAGGGGCACGTTCTTGCATTGTCGGTTCAATGAAAGACAGAGTCATTACGACGGAGAAGACCACCCGTGGGGCGCGTTAAAGAAGAATACAGATCACTGGCCGGACCGGAAAAGGCAGCGATTCTCATGCTTGCTCTTGGGGAAGAGCACGCGACCAAGATGTTCAGCATGATGGATGACGAGGAAATCAAAGAGATTTCCCAAACCATGTCCGGGCTTGGCACCATCAGCGCCAACATCGTTGAACGTCTGTTTGTTGAGTTTGCCGACCAGCTTTCATCGACCGGCTCTCTTGTCGGTTCGTTTGACACGACCGAGCGACTGCTGTCGAAAGTTCTTCCCGAAGACCGCGTTAACGGCATCATGGAAGAAATCCGCGGCCCGGCGGGTCGCACCATGTGGGACAAGCTGAATAACGTCAACGAAGCGGTCCTTGCCAACTATCTTAAAAACGAATACCCGCAGACCGTCGGCGTGGTTCTGTCAAAACTCAAGCCGGGTCACTCGGCTTCCGTGTTGTCTTTGCTGCCTGAAAACTTTTCGATGGAAGTCATCATGCGTATGTTGCGCATGGAAGCTGTCCAGAAAGAAGTTCTTGATAATATTGAGAAAACCCTGCGTACCGAGTTCATGTCGAACCTTGCGCGCGGATCGCGCGGCGACAACCATGAACTGATGGCAGATATCTTCAACAGCCTTGACCGTCAGAGCCAGGATCGCTTCCTGACCGCACTGGAAGAACGTAACCGTGACTCGGCCGAGAAGATCAAGGCCCTTATGTTCACCTTCGAGGATCTTGCCCGTCTCGACAATAACGGCGTTCAGACCCTTCTGCGTCAGGTCGAAAAAGACAAGCTTGCCCTGGCCCTTAAAGGCTCCACCGATCAGATGCGCGACCTGTTCTTCAAGAACATGTCCGAACGTGCAGGCAAGATGATGAAAGAAGACATGGATGCGCTTGGCCCGGTCCGCCTGTCCGATGTCGAAGAATCGCAAATGATGATTGTCCAGCTGGCCAAGGAACTTGCTGCACAGGGTCAGATCGTCATTTCCGAAGGCAGCGGCGAAGACGAAATGGTCTACTAAATCGCCAGCACGGCATGACGACCATCCAAATTCAAAGGGACAGCAAAAGCTGTCCCTTTTTTCATGTGCGGTCTTGATCCCTGCCCTAACCGACAATCACATTGGGGACGGGATCGGTGATTGATCTGATTTCCCAGCGTAGCCGGTTCTGGCCACCCACTTCCTTGAACTCGGCGGCGTTATGGCTGCGGATCCCCGCTGTGGTCCGGAACTCGATCTTGCCGGTCATTTGATAACCCAGCGCATTCAGACGGTCCTGATACTGATCGGGAACAAAGCCGCCGCGAATTTCGACAGCATTACGATCCTTGTGAAAGAACATCTCAAGGATGCGGGACTGCCGACGCACAAACACGAAGCTTTTTTCACGTATGATATTGCCGCGACGCTCATAAACCATGTTGAAGACGCCCCGGCCGCTATAAGTCAGCTGACGCACACCCGAATCGCGTTTCAGATCGGCAAGAACCTTGGCGACCTTTTCCTTTTCACCGGCTTCATCAAGACTGTTGTCCAACAGACCCTGTGTAATGTTTGGCTGCACCAGTAGCCCGCGATAGCTCAGGCGATAGTCACCATTACGTTCCATCGAAATATCGATATTGAAGGATTCCGGCAGATAGCAACTTGCCAGAACCAACGGCAGAAACAGCACAAGCATCAAACGGCGAAGTCGTCTGACAAGGTTTGAAACGCGTTCAGCCGGGGAAGCATTCATGGTGCAGGTTCCGATTCTTTTATCCAGTGGCTGGTGCCTTGCCATTAACACTGCCCGGCAGATGCCCAAGCGTCAACTTTTACAGATATTTACCACACCACCACAATGGGACGGGTCACACCTGTCAGCCCCCCTGCCCGGCAGACAAACCCGGATGCCGATAACAACAGCCGTCAACAGCTGCACAAACCCGCAACAGAGCCCTGTTGCACACGCAGCAATCCACTTTGTCATGACACAGCATATGCGCCACACAGGGCTTTTTCGCACCCTGTAACGCAGCGCAAAATCACCCCGCATTCAAACGCACAGATGACGATCTTGATTTCATGTTTATTAGGGGAAAACCGGCAAAGAAAAAAGGCAGCCTTTAGGGCTGCCTTTTTCATGGTGGGTGATGAGAGATTCGAACTCCCGACCCTCTCGGTGTAAACGAGATGCTCTAACCAGCTGAGCTAATCACCCGTTGCGTATCCGCGCTGTTTTCTGCGGAAGCGGGCGGAACTTACCATGGTTTTTTCAAAAAGCAATGCCCTGATTGCAGAAAAATGTAACTTCTATTTCAAGGGTATTTATCCACGGCAACTGGTCAACCTGAACCCGCCAAAATTCCCCGTAAACATCACTGAGCGCCCGATAATTTCGCCAAAACAATGCCGTGCAAGATTTCGCAGTGATTCGGAAATGATTCGCCCAGATTCGCAATCGGCCCAGATACGAGAAAAGGCAGCCTTTAGGGCTGCCTTCTTCATGGTGGGTGATGAGAGATTCGAACTCCCGACCCTCTCGGTGTAAACGAGATGCTCTAACCAGCTGAGCTAATCACCCATTTGTTTCCGCGCTGTTTCCTGCAGAAGCGGGGCGGAACATAACACGGTTTTTACAAAAAGCAATGCCGGTGACGTGTGTCACCGGCATTTTTTCTAAGAACTTCGTCAAACTTAGTTGACGGCATCCTTAAGGCCTTTGCCAGCCTTGAACTTCGGCTGTTTCGATGCCGGGATGTCGATTTCTTCACCGGTGCGCGGGTTGCGACCTTTTGAAGCAGCGCGAGCAGCGACAGCGAAGGTACCGAAACCAACCAGACGAACTTCGTCGCCGGATTTCAGAGAATCGGTGATGGAATCGAAAACAGCGTCAACCGCTTTAGCAGCGTCAGCTTTGGACAGATCAGCTTTAGCAGCTACACTTCCAACGAGATCGTTTTTATTCACTTCCTGGCCCCCTTGTTTGGACGTTCGGAGTTATGAGGAAATTTGGTTTGTCCCAAACCTGTTGCATGGGCAGTGTAAGCAGGTAGCAAACAGCTCGTCAATGCGAGAGACGCAGTTTTCTGCGGTTTTTGACGTTTTTTTCCTTTTTTTGCGCTTTACACCAATCTCGACATGGCCCTTCGCCGATTCTTGGGCAAAGTTATCCACAGAAAAAGGGGAGCGACATGGTCGCTCCCCTTGTTTTCTGCCGGTTGTGACGGACCTTAATGAGTCGTCACACCGCCGATTTCCGATTCTTCACCGTCCTTTGATTTGACGGCAACATCATCATCGGGCTCTTCCCACTCGATCGGGACCAGCGGATTGACCAACGCATGGCTCAGAACTTCGTCAACATGGGACACCGGAATGATTTCCATGCCACGTTTGACGTTGTCCGGAATCTCTTCGAGATCCTTTTCGTTCTCCTGCGGGATCAGAACGGTTTTCACCCCGCCCCGCAATGCCGCGAGAAGTTTTTCCTTCAGACCACCGATCGCCAGAACACGGCCACGCAGCGTAACTTCGCCGGTCATTGCCACATCCTTGCGCACCGGATTTCCGGTCAGAACCGAAACAACCGAAGTCACCATGCCCACGCCGGCTGACGGACCGTCTTTCGGGGTCGCACCTTCGGGCACGTGAACGTGAATGTCGCGTTTCTGGAACAGGGTTGGCTTGATGCCGAATTCCGTTGCACGCGAACGCACAAACGACGTTGCCGCCTGGATCGATTCCGTCATGACTTCACCGAGCTTGCCGGTGGTTTTCATGTTGCCCTTGCCCGGGACGGTAACGGCTTCGATCTGAAGCAGATCGCCACCGAATTCCGTATAGGCAAGACCGGTAACAACGCCGACCTGGTCTTCACCCTCGGTCTCGCCATAGCGGAACTTGCGGATACCGGCATATTTGCCAAGCGTCCGCGGCGTCACACGCACGGTTTTGATATTTTCAAGCATGATGCGTTTGGTCGCCTTACGCGCCAGACGGGCCAGTTCGCGTTCAAGGTTACGCACACCGGCTTCGCGGGTATAGAAGCGGATCAGATCACGAAGCGCTTCGTCAGAAATGCTCCATTCACCTTTGCGCAGACCATTATCCTTGATCTGTTTCGGGATCAGGTGACGTTTGGCGATTTCGACTTTCTCGTCTTCGGTGTAACCGGAAATCCGGATGATCTCCATACGATCGAGCAGCGGCTGCTGCATACGAAGCGAGTTGGCCGTGGTCACGAACATCACATCCGAAAGATCGTAATCGACTTCAAGATAGTGGTCGTTAAAGGTCGAGTTCTGTTCCGGATCAAGCACCTCAAGCAGGGCTGATGCCGGGTCGCCACGGAAATCCGAACCCATTTTTTCGATCTCGTCGAGAAGGAACAACGGGTTGGAATATTTCGCCTTTTTCATGCCCTGGACAATCTTGCCCGGCATGGAACCGATATAGGTCCGGCGATGACCGCGGATTTCGGATTCGTCGCGCACACCGCCAAGCGACATGCGGATAAAGCTGCGTCCTGTGGCATTGGCCATAGACTTACCAAGCGAGGTCTTACCAACGCCCGGAGGACCAACAAGGCACAGGATCGGGCCTTTGACTTTTTTGGTACGCGCCTGCACCGCAAGATATTCAAGGATGCGTTCCTTGACCTTCTCAAGACCGTAATGTTCCTTATCAAGGACCTTCTTGGCCTTTTTCAGATCATGGGAAACACGCGAACGCTTGTTCCACGGAATCGACACCATCCAGTCAAGATAGTTGCGCACCACGGTGGCTTCTGCCGACATCGGGCTCATATTGCGCAGTTTCTTGAGTTCTGCCTGGGCCTTTTCCTTTGCCTCTTTGGGCATCTTGGCCTTGTTCAGCTTCTCTTCGATTTCAGAAGCTTCATCCTTGCCGTCTTCGCCTTCGCCAAGTTCTTTCTGAATGGCTTTAAGTTGCTCATTCAAATAGTACTCGCGCTGGGTTTTCTCCATCTGGCGTTTGACGCGGTTGCGGATTTTCTTTTCGACCTGCAACACGCCGATTTCGGATTCCATGAAACCGAAAATACGCTCAAGACGATCGCCAACCAGCTTGGTTTCCAGCAATTCCTGCTTTTCGGAAATCTTCAATGACAGGTGGGATGCCACCGTGTCAGCAAGCTTTGCCGGTTCTTCGATCTGATTGACCGAAACCAGGACTTCTGGCGGAATTTTTTTGTTGAGTTTGATGTACTGTTCGAACTGTGTGACCACAGAACGTGCCAGTGCCTCAAGTTCGCTGTCATCTTCGTCAGCGTCCTCGCGCACGGCACCATAAGCCTGGAAGAAATCCGGATTATCGACATAACCGGAAATCTCGGCACGCTTGCCGCCTTCGACCAGCACCTTGACGGTGCCGTCCGGCAACTTGAGAAGCTGCAAGACAGTTGCGACAGTACCAACTTCATAGAGATCTTCGACGGCCGGGTCATCAAGACCGGCGTCCTTCTGGGTAACAAGCAGGATCTGCTTGTCTTCGCGCATCACATCTTCGAGTGCACGCACCGATTTCTCGCGTCCGACAAAAAGCGGAACAATCATGTGCGGGAACACGACAATGTCGCGCAACGGCAGCACCGGGTAAATTTCGCCACGCGCCAATTCGACCATTATGTTCTATTCCCTACTCTGAGCCAAAAACGTTGCTGGGGTCCTGCCATAGGCCCCGCCAGTAACGCGAACATTTCTTAGATAAGCTGAAATTCCCGCACCGCAATGGATGCCGGTGCGGGATTTAAGATCAGGCGGTATTTTCGACACCTTCATGGCGCTCCGAATGGATCAGCAACGGTTTTGCCTTTCCTTCAACAACGTCATTATTGATGACGATTTCCTCGACACTTTCCATGGTCGGCAGATCGAACATGGTATCAAGCAGGATGCCTTCCATGATCGAGCGCAGGCCACGTGCACCGGTCTTGCGTTCGATTGCCTTGTCGGCAATCGCCTTGAGCGCGTCCGGCTGGAAGGTAAGTTTCACATCTTCCATGTCAAACAGGCGCTGATACTGCTTGATCAGTGCGTTTTTCGGCTCGGTCAGGATTTTGACCAGAGCATCATTGTCGAGGTCTTCAAGCGTTGCCAGAACCGGCAGACGACCGATGAATTCCGGGATCAGACCGAACTTCAGAAGATCTTCCGGTTCGACTTCACGCAGAACTTCACCCGTACGGCGGTCATCGGGGCTGCGAACATCGGCACCAAAGCCGATTGCGCTGCCCTTGCCACGCTGTGAAATCACCTTATCCAGGCCGGCAAACGCGCCACCGACGATGAACAGGATGTTGGTGGTGTCGACCTGCAGGAATTCCTGTTGCGGATGCTTGCGGCCGCCCTGCGGCGGAACCGATGCAACAGTGCCTTCCATGATCTTGAGCAATGCCTGCTGCACGCCCTCGCCCGAGACATCGCGCGTGATCGACGGGTTGTCGGATTTACGCGAAATCTTGTCGACCTCGTCAATATAGACGATGCCGCGCTGGGCGCGCTCGACATTGTAATCCGCAGCCTGCAGCAGCTTGAGAATGATGTTCTCGACATCTTCACCCACATAACCGGCTTCGGTCAGGGTGGTGGCATCCGCCATGGTGAAGGGCACATCAAGAATACGGGCCAGGGTCTGGGCCAGAAGCGTTTTACCGCAACCGGTCGGACCGACCAGCATGATGTTGGACTTCGCCAGTTCGATGTCTTCATTCTTGCTGGCGTGATGCAGGCGTTTGTAATGGTTGTGAACCGCGACCGAGAGAACTTTTTTCGCATGGCCCTGACCGATGACATAGTCATCAAGGACCTTGCAAATCTCTTGCGGAGAAGGCACCCCGTCTGCCGATTTGACGAGATGGGTTTTATGCTCTTCGCGGATGATGTCCATGCAAAGCTCTACGCATTCATCACAGATGAATACGGTTGGACCGGCGATGAGCTTGCGAACCTCGTGCTGGCTCTTTCCACAGAAAGAACAGTACAGAGTGTTCTTGGAGTCCCCGCTATTCGATTTGCTCATACAAACCCCAATTACGTTTGACGTTATCTTTTATCGCCATGTTAGCCGGTAAACGATACCGATCTCAACGTTTAATCTGCGCTTTTCGACGTTATGGCGTCATGTTTGATATGGGTCCGCCATCGTGGTTGCGAAACCCCTTGCATTAATCACCCGAACGTTCGAGCGACCCACAAGTTCCAGACATCGGCCTGTCGCACGCGCTAATTACCTGTCTATGACTTAAAACTGCCATGAGGCAAGACATAAAAAAACGCCCCGGCCATTGACCGGGGCGTTTTCACCGATTGCGATATGGCAATCAGTCTTTCTTTTCATCGCCTTCCGACTTCGGACGCGAGGTCACCACTTCGTCGATCAGACCGAATTCCTTGGCCTGATCCGGGGTGAGGAAGTTGTCACGCTCCATCGCATCTTCAATCGTCTTGAGATCACGGCCGGTATGTTCGACATAAATCTCGTTAAGACGCTGACGCAGTGCCAGGATTTCACGGGCATGGATTTCGATATCCGATGCCTGGCCCTGGAAACCGCCGGACGGCTGGTGGATCATGACGCGTGCATTCGGCAGGCAATAACGCTTGCCCTTTGCACCGGCCATCAGAAGAAGCGATCCCATGGATGCCGCCTGCCCCATGCACACCGTCGAAACATCGCAACGGATGTATTGCATGGTGTCATAGATGGCGAGACCCGAGGTCACAACACCGCCCGGAGAGTTGATGTAAAGCGAAATATCCTTGTCCGGATTTTCCGATTCGAGATGCAGGAGCTGCGCACAGATCAGCGACGACATGCCGTCATGGACCTGGCCGTTGATGAAAACGATACGCTCCTTGAGCAAACGCGAAAAGATGTCGTAGGCACGCTCGCCCCGGCTGGTCTGTTCAACCACCATCGGTACAAGCGAATTCATCTGTTCTCTAATCATCAACTGCAACTCCCTGCATTATCCTAAACCGTGTCCGGTCGGATTACTTCTCGTCGGATTTGTCAGCTGCTTTTTTCTTCGCAGCCGGCTTCTTGGCAGCAGCTTTCTTGGCCGGAGCCTTTTTCTCTGCGTCCTTTTTCGCCGGTGCTTTCTTGGCAGCCGATTTCTTCTTCGGAGCTTCGTCTTCCTCTTCCGGCTTCAGAAGTTCTTCGACCGTAACGGTCTTTTCTTCAACCTTGGCGAGTTCGACGATGTAATCCACGACCTTGTCTTCATATACAGGGCCCTGAAGCGCCTGCAAGGCCTGCGGGTTATTTTTATAGAATTCAATAACCTGCTGTTCCTGGCCCGGGTACTTCTGAGCTTCGGCAACGAGGACCTTGTTCACGTCTTCCTGGGTAACCTGGATGTCGTTTGCACGGCCGACTTCTGCCAGCAGAAGACCCAGAAGAACGCGACGTTCTGCGATTTCGCGGAACTCTTCGGTCAGCTCTTCTTCGGACTTGCCTTTGGTTTCGTCATCTTCCTGACCAGCTTCACGGGCCTGTTTGATCTGACCGATGATGCCTTCGAGTTCGTTTTCAACGAGCGAGGTCGGAAGTTCGAAGCTGTGGTTTTCTGCAAGGGCGTCAAGCAGTTCACGCTTCAGCTTCTGACGGGAAACCGATTCGTACTCGCGGCCGTAATCCTTGCGGATCGCGTCCTTGAGGGCTTCGAACGATTCCTGACCGAGTTTTTTGGCCAGTTCGTCATCCAGCTCAGCCGGTTTCTTTTCTTTGATTTCCTTGACGGTTACGTCGAACTCGGCGTCTTTGCCTGCGAGTTCAGCCGCACCGTAAGCTTCCGGGAATTTCACTTTGACGACAACTTCGTCACCAGCGTTCACACCGGTCAGCTGATCTTCGAAACCATCGATGAAGGAGCCCGAACCCAGTTCGAGTTCGTAATCTTCGGCTTTGCCGCCGTCGAATGCTTCACCGTCGATTTTGCCGAGGAAGTCGATGACAACAACGTCACCTTTTTTCGACTTGCGCTTGCGTGCGAGCGGCTCAGTGGTGCCCTGTGCAGCAGCAATACGCTCAAGCGTTTCGGTAACCTTGGCTTCGTCGAGTTCAACAACTTCACGGGTCAGCTTCAGCTTTTTGAAGTCCATGGCTTCGATTGCCGGGATAACTTCAACAGCGATATCGAACTCGAGATCACCACCTTCGTCGAATTTGGTGACTTCGATTTTCGGCTGAACAGCCGGACGCAGGTCATTGTCGGAAAGAACTTTGCCGGTGTTTTCGTTCACAGCAGCTTCAAGAACTTCACCCATGACGGCCTGGCCATAACGCTGACGCAGGAGTTTCGCCGGAATTTTGCCCGGACGGAAGCCCGGCAGGCGAACCTGGTCTTTGATCTCGTCAAGCTTGGCGACGACTTTTTCTTCGATTTGTGCGGCGGGCACGACGACTTTGAACTCGCGCGCCAGGCCTTCGTTTTTGGTTTCAGTAACCTGCATAGATAACTCTTTTGCTTGGTTCGAATAATGTCCGTTACGCGACGCAGTCCGGACGTCAGAAAGTCAATATGACTAAACGAATATAAAACCTGATCTAATTTTAAAGCCTGCAAGTGGTACGGGCGAAGGGACTCGAACCCCCACGGATTGCTCCACTGGAACCTAAATCCAGCGCGTCTACCAGTTCCGCCACGCCCGCACACAAGCACGCAAATCACGCCGGTAAGACCGGAATGAGTGCGCCTTAATACAAACTTCGCTCACCTCATGCAAGCATCGCCTTTTCGACAAATGCATTCTTGTCGAAATTAACCGGCAAACGGCCGCGCTATCGCGCGACTTTCAACGGTTTGCGTGAAAAAAGAAACTAGCGCAAAAGACGTTTGACCGCGCCAGATGCGGCAATTTTGCCCTGCCCGACATAGCTTTCGTGATTTTTTTCGATCATCGAAAGGTCGTAAAGATAGTTCACCATCACCCCGAATGACTGCAGCCAGCCGTTTTCCTTGCCATTACCGTTCCAGTTAAGCCGTTCGACCCGTGCCCCGTTGGTCAGGTGGAAATGAGCCACCGGATCAAATGCCGACCCGGTTTCCGGCCGTCTGGCATTCAACAAATACCATGCGGCAAGATATTCGATATTGGTACGCGTACGTTCGCTTACCTCGTCGGGATGTTTGGCAGGCGGCTTTGGCCCCATCAGGTCATCACAGTCACGCAAGGCCGCCTCGATCGCCTTGGGCAGGCCGGTTTCCTGTTTTTGCGCCATTGCATCAAGCTGTTTGTTCATCCAGCCGCGCAGTGCCGGGATCGGTGACAGGGTGCTGAACTGTTTAAGGTCAGGCAAATCGCGCTGTAATTCGCCCACCACCCGCTTGATCAAGAAATCTCCAAAACTGATCCCCGCCAACCCGGCCTGTGCGTTCGAGATCGAATAGAAGATCGCGGTATCGGCCACCGCGTCCGCTTGATCGTCCTGATGTTCATGTGCGTCCTGATCGCCCTGGATCAGGGCATCGACATTTCCGGCGATGCCGTTAACCAGTGCGACCTCGACAAAGATGAGCGGTTCATCGGGCATTCCCGGATGGAAAAAGGCAAAACATCTGCGGTCCGGGGCCAGCCGACGCTTAAGATCATCCCAGCTCTGGATCGCGTGAACGGCCTCATAGGCGATCAGTTTTTCCAGAAGGGCAGCTGATGAATTCCACGTAATGCGCTGCAATTCCAGAAAACCGATATCAAACCAGCTTGCCAGCAATTCCTTGAGATCGCGTTCAAGAATCGCAAGTCCCGGTGCCTCCTTGCGCCAGCGCAAAAGATCGGCCCGCAGATCAACCAGAAACTTCACCCCCTGCGGCAAGGAATTGAATTCCTTAAGGATCATGCGAAATGGCGGCACAAGTGCGGTTCTGAGCTCCGCCTCCAGAAGCGCCTGTTCAGCCAGATCATCAGCCATGTTCCAGTCTGCCATGACCGCCGAAACATGATCGCGATCCACGCCAAATTCATTGACCAGCAAATGCAGAAACGCACGTTTGCCCGCATCATCAAGGCGCAGAAAATCATGTCCAAGTTCCGCCGCACGTGATCGCGCCGATACCGCACCTCCGCGCCGGGCCAGACAATCTGCGATCTGGCGGCGCCAGCGATCCTGACGGCTTTGGCCTTCATCCAGACCAAGACTGCGCACAACCGAACTGTCGCGCAATTCACGCCAGGCCAGACGAAGATTATCGATGGTTCTGTCAAGAAAGGTCTGAGACATGATTGTCCCCCACATCCAGCAGTTTTACAGCCCGGCCGTGATCCGGGCAGACCGCGACTGACCAGTTTCTCGCACCATGTAAGACATGCAGGAGATGTCGGTGGCATCACTTTTTATGCGGCTTTATGCGGCCTGTCTGACATTTATATCGGAAGGTCGGCACCAAACATCCAGCACCTGTTGGTACTTGTCACAAATTTGGAGCAAAACGCGCCCTGCGCAATTGCCGGGATCAATGGCGAAATGATCAGGCTTTCTTCCGCGAGGCCAGCCACAATTCGCGCAGAATGACGGGAAGATGGTCCGGAATATCTTCGGCAATCAGCCCCGGGCCAATATCCGCACCGCACCGGCCATGCAACCAGACACCCATGCAGGCCGCATCAAACATTTCCATGCCCTGTGCCATCAGCCCGCAAATAATCCCTGCCAACACGTCGCCGGAACCGGCCGTTGCCAGCCAGAGGGCTTCAATGGCGCTGATGGCCGCGCGCCCGTCCGGGGCGGCAATGACCGTATCGGCACCTTTGATCAGAACCGTCGCACCACTTCGTTTCGCCGCCGCCCGCGCCCGGATCAGTTTGTCACCTTCGATGTCCGGGAACAGACGGCCGAATTCCCCTTCATGCGGGGTCAATACCGTCGGCCCCTGAACCGCAAAACATAATGTAGACGGATCATCGGCAAAACTTGTGAGCGCATCCGCATCCAGAACCGTTGACCGGCACTGATGCAAAAGTTTGAGAACAAGGCTTCTTGTATCGTCGCCAACCCCGTATCCGGGCCCGATGACAAAGGCGTTATGCCTACAATCATTCAAAAGCGTTTCGATCTGCCCGATCGGTGCGGTCATCACGCCGGGGCTATCGGCCCCGTATATCGGCAAGACTACGGGGTCGGAAACCACCGTCAACAACCCGACACCGGACCGCCGTGCGGCCCGTGCGACAAGGCGGGTCGCCCCGGTCATGGCAGCCCCACCGAAAGCCAGAAGATGACCACGATGATATTTATGCCCGTCAAGACCGGGCCAATGGATGCCCGCCCGCCACAAGACAGGATCATTGCGCCAGCAATTCGGCCGGATTTCCGAGATTATCTGATCAGAAATCCCGATATCGCGAATAGCCAGTTCACCGCACATCAATCGCCCCGGCAAAAGATAATGCCCGGGCTTGGCCCGGCAAAACGTAACCGTCAGATCCGCCTTGATCGCACATCCGCGGATCATGCCGGTATTGCCATCAACGCCTGTGGGCACATCAACCGAAACCACAGAAGCCGTACTTGAATTGATCGTGGTGACAAGCACCGCAATATCGTCCGTGATGTCACGGGCAAGCCCGGCACCAAAGATACAATCGACAACAAGATCCGCCCCGACAACCAGCGCCGGCGACAGGCGTTCGGATGCGCCTTCCCAGCGCGCGGCATGATGTGCGGCATCCCCTTTAAGGGCCGCGACATCCCCCATCAGCCCAAGCCTTACAGACCAGCCCGCCTCACGCAGCAAACGCGCAATGACAAAACCGTCCCCGCCATTATTGCCCGGCCCGCACAGAACCGATACCGATCGTGGTGACCAGTGGCGCACGATTTCTTCGTACACCGCACGTCCGGCATTCTCCATCAGCACATCACCGGCAATCCCGCCATCGATGGTGCGACGATCTGCTTCATACATCTGGTCTGTGGTCAGAATTTCGAACATTTCACCCCGTCAGCTTTGTGCGGCAGCATCAACCCGATTGGCGGAATTGCCGCCTGCCCTTCCGGTCACCGGACATGGCAAGTCACCGGTAGCCATTTTCCTGATGTAACAGTATATTGCACCAAAATTCGCACATCAGACAGTTAGCACATAGGGTTATCTTTCTGGTCTGCAAAGATCACGCACTTTCCGCAACAAGGCTTTGCCCACATGCATGTTGTCGTTATGGGTGCTGGCGTCATCGGGACGACAGCGGCCTGGTATCTTTTGCAAAATGGTCATCAGGTCACGGTAATTGACCGCCAACATGCCAGCGCGCAGGAAACCAGCTTTGCCAATGGCGGTCAGATTTCTGCATGTCATGCAACCCCGTGGGCCAACAAAGGTACGCCGGGGCAAATCCTTAAATGGCTTGGTCGCGAAGAAGCGCCGCTTCTGATCAGAATGCGCTTTGACCCGCAACTATTTGCCTGGGGATTGCGGTTTTTGGCCAATTGCACGGATAAACGTGCGCAGATCAATCTTGAAAAGGCCTTGCGGGTTGCGACCTATAGCCGTGATTGCCTGCGTGCGTTGCGCGGTCAGCTTGACCTGCAATACGATCACAGTGAACGGGGTATCCTGCATATTTGCCGCGATGATGGCGAAATGGCTGCGGTTGCGCGTGCGACCCAACAGATGCAGGAACTCGGTCTTGGCCGAAAACTGGTCAGCACGCAGGAATGTTACGAAATTGAACCTGCCTTGCGTCAAAGCATGGCCCCGATTGTCGGTGGCAGCTACACCCCTGATGATGAAAGTGGCGATGCCCGAAAATTCACCGAACAACTGACCGGCCATTGCCGTGCCCGTGGTGCCGACTTCAAATTCAACACCACGATTGACCGACTGATCCATGACAATGGCAAGATCACGGCAGTCCAGACCAATCAGGGGCAGATTAAAGCTGATGCCTTTTTGGTCTGTCTTGGCAGTTACAGTCCGCTTCTGGTCAGGCCGCTTGGCATCAATTTGCCGATTTACCCGTGCAAGGGCTATTCGATCAGTATCGATACGACCGGCTATGACGGCGCACCGCACACCGCCCTGATCGATGACAGCGTTAAAATGGTGTATTCACGGCTTGGCGAACAACTTCGGGTTGCAGGCACCGCCGAGCTTGACGGGTATAACCTGCGCATGTCGCCGCGCCGAAATCAGCTGATCGTTGATAAGGCATTAGAATTGTTTCCAAATTGCGGGGACCGGTCCAGCATCGCCTTTTGGTCGGGATTGCGCCCGGTGACGCCTGATTCTGCCCCTATTCTTGGCGGCACAAAATATGGTAATCTGTTCCTTAACACGGGGCATGGGACGCTGGGCTGGACGATGAGTTGTGGATCGGCAAAGGCAATCGCCGACGTTATAAGCAATCGCACACCTGACATCCCACTTACAGGGCTGGGTATCGAACGTTTTAAACGAGCGTTACTGTAAACCATGGGACCAGGGGCTGATATGACCAGCAATACACCGATTGGCACAACCAGTGTGCCATTGGCCGATCAGGTTGTCTTGAACGCCCTTCCCTATGCGGCTGTCATCTGTGACCGAAACGGTATTGTTCTTCAGTGTAACGAGGCCATCGCGCGCCTGATTGGTGTGTCGCGCGACCGCATGATGGGCCGCAAGGCCGGCTTTCTTTCCAAGGGCCTGATCAACGATATCGAAGACGTGTTCGCATCGGGCCGCACGTGGCGCGGTGATATTGTTCTGGTTGGTGCATCTCGCGAAAGCCATGTTTGCGATCTTTCGATCGCCCCGCTTGAATATTTCCAGAACAATGAAACACGTACTGCGGTTTTGATGACGCTTCTGGAAAATGATCGCCAGCAACAAGCCGAGCGATCCCTGATGGAACAAACCCGCCATCAGGCCGACGCAAATGCATCAAAATCCGACTTCATCGCCAATATGGGCCATGAATTGCGTACACCACTTAATGCGATCATCGGCAATTCCGAACTGATCGCCCAGGCCGTTCTGGGGGATATTCCCGATGGTTATCGGGATTGCGGACGCGATGTGTATGAAGCAGGCAAGCACCTGCTTGAACTTGTGAACAATGTGCTTGATGTGTCCAAGCTGTCGGCCGGGTCCATGACCCTTCAAGCCGAAGACGCCGATCTTGGCATCGTCATCAATGAAGCCGCCAAACTGGTTCGTGACGACATCACCCGTCGCAAGCACCATCTTCGGATCGACTTGCCGCAGGATGGATTTACCCTTCGCTGTGACAAGCTGAAGCTCAAACAAATCCTGATCAACATTCTGAGCAACGCTGCGAAATTCACCCCTGATGGCGGCACGATCACGATCAATCTGACATCCACCGATGATGACGTCACCATCGCAATTGCCGACAATGGCGTTGGCATGAGCCCGAATGACATTCCGCGCGCACTTGCCCGCTTTTCACAACTGCACCCATCCGGGGTCAAGGAAAGTGCCGGGACCGGACTTGGTCTTCCGCTGGCAAAGCTTCTGGTCGAACTGCATGGCGGCAATCTCAGCATCGAAAGCGCGCCGGGCAAAGGAACAACCGTGCGCATCACGCTGCCGCGCGAATAACCCCGCATCCCGAACATCAACGCAAAAGCCCCGCATCGGTCGTTCGATGCGGGGCTTGGTGTTTTATGCAGCCGTGCTGAACGCACCAGTCTGCTCTGCATACTATTGCTGTTGAGCTGCTGACTGGTTGATCTGGTCGTGGCGTTGTCTGACCTCCTTGGGCCAGCGGCTTTTGATATAGGACAGGCTGGCGATGATTTCTTCATCACTCAGGACATCCTCAAACCCCGGCATGGCCGAGGTGTAACCATCCCCTGCCATTGCGGCCGGACCATATTTGGTCAAGGCAAACAGCAGGGCATCGGGGTGATGCCAGGTGTGACCGGTTTCATCATGTGGTGGCGCTGGCAGCAAACCGTCTTCACCCCGTTCGCGCCAATTGGCCTCACCTTCCAGTTTTACGCCGTGGCAGGACGCACAATTGGCGTCATAGATTTTCTTGCCAAGGGCCACGACCTTCAGGTCATCGGGGTGCAATTCCACGTTCTGTTGCGGCCCGGCCTGCGGGACGAAAAAGGAAACAATTCCATACATGATGGCAGCCCCGACAGCGGCCCCCAGCACCATAACACCTTTGTTTTGCACGCTTTGGTCTCTCTCTTTTCTTTTTTGGTTCACGGGCCGCGCTTCAGCGCGCCAGATCGTTGATGATCGGACAATGCGGACGATCATCGCCGTGGCAGGCATGCACAAGATCGGACAGGGTTTTCTGCAAGCTTTGCAGTTCCGAAATCTTGCGTTCGATTTCACTCAGATGGGCCTTGGCGATTTCCTTTACGTCAGACGATGCGCGGTTGCGATCCTCGTAAAGCGACAATAGGACCCGGCAATCCTCGACCGAGAATCCAAGCCCGCGCGCACGTTGCAAAAACCGCAATTTATGCAGGTCATCGTCACTGTAATCGCGATATCCGTTTTCAAGCCGCCCTGGCGTAACCAGCCCGATATCCTCGTAATAGCGGATGGTTTTCGCCGGAAGCCCGCACCGGGTTGCTGCATCGGAAATATTCATAACTTTCTCCCCGCCTTAACGCCGGACTTTCCAGCCGCGCAACGTCAAAGAGTTGCCGACCACCGAAACAGAACTGAGCGCCATGGCCGCCCCGGCAATCGCCGGGCTCAGAACGCCAAGAGCGGCAAGCGGCACACCCACCACGTTATAGGCAAAGGCCCAAAACAGGTTCTGTGCGATCTTGCGGCGCGTGGCGATCGAGATATCAATAGCCGCCGACACCAGCGCCGGATCGGACCGCATCAGGGTGATACCCGCGGTCTCCATGGCAACATCGGTACCGCCACCCATGGCAATACCAACATCGGCGGCCGCCAATGCCGGCGCATCATTGATGCCATCGCCAACCATGGCGACATGACGGCCCTGCTTGCGCAGTTTTTCGACCTCGCGCGCCTTGTCCTGTGGGCGAATACGTCCTTCTCCGCGCTCCAATCTCAATTCACGGGCAACATGGGTTGCGACATCCTGACTGTCACCAGACAACATGATGGATGAAATGCCGCGCGCCTTTAGGTCGGCAATCGCCTGTTTGGCGCTTTCACGAATGCGGTCTTCAAGGGTGATATAGCCCGCAAACGCACCGTCAATCGCCACCAGCACAACAGTGCGGCCTTTGCTTTCATGCTGTTTGATTTCATCGGCAATCGTCTGTTGGGGCGATGCGATACTCTGATCCTGCAACAGGGCCTCTGTCCCGATTGCAACCGAATGGTTTTCGACACTGGCCAGGACACCAGCCCCGGTTTTGCCTTTGAAATCGGTGATATCGGGGATCTGCATTTCCTCGTCACGGGCCAATGACACAATCGCACGCGCAAGCGGATGTTCGCTTGCCGCCTGCACCGCTGCAACCAGACGCAACATGTCATTGCGTTCGACATCGTTTGCCGCACGAACGTCACGGACCGTCGGTGTGCCTTCGGTCAGGGTTCCGGTTTTATCAAAGATCACGGTATCAACGTTATGTGCCTGCTCAAGGGATTCGAAATTGCGGATCAGGATCCCGTTACGCGCGGCACTGCCCGTCCCCGCAACAAGGGCGGTCGGGGTTGCCAGACCAAGCGCACAGGGACATGCGATCACCAGCACCGAAACTGCGGCAACGATGGATGCTTCTGCCCCGTATCCCATCAGCAACCAGACCGAAAGGGTCACAAGGGCGATCGCAACCACCACCGGCACAAACACCGAAGAAACACGATCCACCAGTTTTTGCACCGGCGCCTTGCCGGTCTGGGCCTTTTCGACCAATCGAATGATCCGCGAAAGCGTGGTGTCATCGCCAACCGCACGTACTTCGATATCCAGTCGACCGGTGCCATTGACCGCACCACCAACAACGGCATCGCCGGGCATGCGCGCCACCGGCCGGGTTTCACCGGTAATCAGGCTTTCATCCAGTTCGCTTTCACCGGCATGCACAGTGCCGTCGACCGGAACGCGTTCGCCCGGCAGCACACGGACAATATCCCCCACCGTCAGACTTTCGATGGCGACATCCTGTTCACCAGCACCATCAACCAGTTTGCGCGCACGCCGCGGGCGCAATGCCATCAATTCACGGATCGCCGCGGACGCACCGCGTTTGGCGCGTTCTTCCATGATCTTGCCAGCCAGGATCAGGGTAATGATCGCTGCTGATGCCTCGAAATATAGATGCATGTCGCCGGGCTTGCCGACCACCATGTTATAGACACTCAGGAAATAGGCCGCCGACGTTCCAAGTGCGACAAGAACATCCATATTGGCACTGCGATGGCGCAATGCCGCCCAGGCACCTTTGTAAAACCGCTGACCAATGATGAACTGCACCGGTGTAGCCAGAACCAGTTCAAGCCAGGCCGGCAGGTGATAATTCACACCCAAATTCATCCACACCATCTGCAACACCAGCGGCGCGGTTAGAAGTGCCGATACCGCAAGCATCACAAGTGACTTGTCAAACCGGCGCGCCTGCCCATTGTCGGTGGCGGATTGCCCGTCGGTCGCATCATTATCGCCGGTTGCGGATGTGTTGCGCGACGTTGCATGATACCCGGCATCCTCAATCGCGCGGATGACTGCTGCATCATTGACCTTGCCGGGCAACGCGTCGATATCAGCACGTTCCAGTGCGAAATTAACGCTGGCCGATGTGACGCCGGGCATCGCGGCCAAAGCCTTTTCCACGCGCAATGCACAGTTCGCACAGGTCATGCCATCAACATCAAAAGACAGCTGCTGTTGCGGAACGCTATAACCGGCATCCTTGATGGTATCTGCAATCTTTGCCGTATCAAGCTTGTTACCGTCAAAGCGGATATGGGCGGAATTCAGTGCCAGATTGACATCGACCCCGGTCACGCCATCAAGACCGGCAATCGCCTTTTCCACGCGCCCGGCACAATTGGCACAGATCATGCCCTCAATCGGTAAACTGACCTCGTCCTGTTGCGCGGCCGGTGCCTGTGATCCACTGCCTGTGCTTTCCTGGGCAGTGCCTTCTTGGGCAGCACTTCCTTGGGCGGTGTGATCGGTTGTTTCGATCCGGCTATCCATATCTTGTCACCTCAATCCGGGTTGACGGGGCGCGCATGGCTTTTATGCCGTTTGGCGCACATCCCTGTTTGATATGGTGGAAGATAGACCTTCCAGCAACTGGAAGGTCAAGCCGAAAAGTTCCGATGCGCAAAAAGACTGGAAAGCTTTGAATTATAATAAAAAAAGCCCCGGGCAAATTCCGGGGCTTTTGAAGCGTTGATCGCAAATTCGATCAGCCGTGCGGGTTCGGTTCCCCGGCCGCGCGGAACTGGATGTAGTTTTGCAGGCCCATCATATCGATCAGGCGGATCTGCTGTTCGATCCAGTATGCGTGATCTTCTTCGCTGTCATCAAGCAAACCAACCAGCATCTGACGGGTCTGGAAGTCGTCTTCCTTTTCCGCGATTTTGATGGCTTCCTTAAGCAGGTTGATCACGTGATATTCGTGCTCAAGATCATTTTTCATCATCTCGGGCACGGTTTTGCCGATCTTGATCGGTTCACGCGATGCGGTGTCGGGCACGCCTTCAAGGAACAGGATACGCTCGATCAAACGTTTGGCGTGTTCAAGTTCCTCGTCCTTTTCATGGTGCATGCGCTCATACAGCGAATGCAGGCCCCAGTCGGCATACATTTCGGCATGCGTGTTGTACTGGTCGGCCGCAGACAGCTCGGCAGTCAGCTGTTTGTTCAGTGCGGCAATAACCTTTTTACTACCCTTCATGGCGTTAAGCTCCTGATCTGGTTAGTCGCCGTCGCCTGAACGGCTTTGAATGTAATTTGCGATACCGACATGTTCGAGTTGCCATTCCTCGGTCTCAAGCCAGTCGACATGTTCTTCCTGTTCTTCAAGGAATTTGACCAGCAGATCACGGGTGACAAAATCTTCGGCTTTTTCGCATGCAGTGATTGCTTCGCGCAGCAGCGGCAAGGAGGCCAGTTCGAACTTCATGTCGCAACTGACGATTTCCTCGACATTTTCGCCGATCATAAGTTTATTGAGGTTCTGAAGATTGGGCAGGCCTTCAAGGAACAGAATGCGCTCGATCGTGTCATCGGCACGTTTCATTTCCTTGATGGAAAGCTTGTACTCATATTCGCCCATTTCTTCGACGCCCCAGTCGCGCAGCATCCGGGCATGCAGGAAATACTGGTTAATCGCAGTCAGCTGATTGGTCAGAATGCGATTAAGATATGTGATGATCTTGGGATCACCTTTCATCATGGCTCTCCTGATGGGTTGGGCTACCAAGATATTGGGAACAGCCCCCACCCGTTTCAAGAGAAAAACGCGCCTTTGATTACCATTATCAATAATTTAGGCGATTTCCTTAAAATTCTTCATTTACACTGCTTGATTAAAAATCATTCGCAGATTTGGGCCTGCGAATGAAAATCGCTTCGCCAAAAAATCACCTGAATGCGATCCTTTACCGCCCCTGATCCGTACGACTCGTAACCGCATTCACGCAGCCTGTACCGGGATCAAAATGCCTTCTTGTCAGACCATTCGTTTCGTATTGGGCGATCAATTAACACGCTATATTTCAAGTCTTGCCGATGCCGATCCGCAGACCGACGTCATTGTCATGGCCGAACCGCGTCAGGAGGCCACCTATGTCCCCCATCACAAACAAAAGATCGTCCTGATCCTGTCAGCAATGCGCCATTTCGCAGATCAGCTGCGCCAAGAAGGCTTCATTGTCGATTATCATGACTATCAAAGCCGCCCCTGCGACAGCTTCAGCAAAGCACTGCGGTCATCCCTTGATCAGTATAATTGCCGGAAAGTCATCATCACCGAGCCCGGGGAATGGCGGGTTCGCAAGGAAATAGAGGGCTGGGAAACGCAATTGGATGCGGAACTTGAAATTCGCCCCGATGACCGGTTCTTTGCAACACTTGGCGCGTTTGAAGATTTTGCACGCGATCGCAAAGAATTGCGGATGGAATATTTCTATCGCGGGCTGCGGCGTGAAAGCGGCATTCTGATGGAAGCCGATGGCAAGCCGATCGGTGGCAAATGGAACTTTGACCACGACAATCGTAAACGCCTGCCCGACGATGTGACACCGCCTGAACCAATGTCCTTTGCACCCGATGAGATGACTCGCGATCTTCTGGGATGCGTTGACACAGATTTCCCCGATGCCATCGGAGAGGCCCGTTCATTCGGATGGGCGGTGACGCGCGATGATGCGCTGGCTGTACTTGATCATTTCATCACCACTCGCCTGCCCCGCTTTGGCGACTATCAGGATGCGATGACGGTCAAAAGTGCGACCGTTTATCACGCCCTGATCAGTCCCTATCTCAATATCGGATTGCTGTTGCCCGACGAAGTCTGCCGGGCGGCTGAGCGTGCCTATCATGACGGCAAAGCGCCCCTGAATGCGGTCGAAGGCTTTATTCGACAGATTCTTGGTTGGCGGGAATATGTGCGCGGCCTTTACTGGTTCATGGGCCCGGATTACGCCACGCGCAATCATTTCAATGCCAGCCGGGCACTGCCAGCCTTTTTCTGGGACGGGAACGTTTCACTTAACTGTTTGCGTCACGCAATCGGCGAAACGCTGGACCATGCCTATGCCCACCATATTCAGCGCCTGATGGTGATTGGTAACTTTTCACTGCTTGCCGGTCTGTCGGTCGAAGACGTGTGCGATTGGTATCTGGCTGTTTATATTGATGCTTTTGAATGGGTTGAATTGCCAAACACCCTGGGCATGGCACTTTATGCCGATGGCGGGGTCATGGCGTCCAAACCCTATGCGGCCAGCGGAAAATATATTGATCGCATGTCGGACTATTGTCAGGGATGCCAATTCAATCCGCGCAAAAACACCGGGCCGGACGCCTGCCCGTTCAATGCGCTTTACTGGCATTTTCTGGATCGCAATGCCGATACGCTTGGCAATAATCCCCGCCTTGGCATGCCTTATCGTAACGGGGCCCGGATGAAAGACGAGACAAAGCGTGACCTGATCACGCAGGCCGAACAGTTCCTGGACCGTCTTGATAAAGGCGATTTTTCAAATCAGCCAAAGCAGGCAACACTGTTTTAAATTCCGGAAATCCCACGAAAGCCGGGCGGGTTTCCCCGTTCCGAACCAGAACGGCAAGCTGATGACAGAACATACTCCCCTGGACCGAACGCCAAAAGACAGCATTGCCAAAAGACGAAACTGTCGCCCAAAACACAAAAAGCCGGACTGATGTCCGGCTTCCGCATTGGCAATCCCGATGAACGGGAGCCTAAAGTGCGCTGGCGTTATGCAATCGCGTCACGAGCTGCTTTACGAGCAACGTCTTTGATCTGCCAGTGAGAAATACCGACATCATCAAGATCGCGCTTATCGAGGCCGTAAAGTTCATTCGCAACCGAGCGTGCATAGGCCCAACGGCGAACAGCAACAAGAATACTGGACAGGAACATGTTGAACCTCCTTGGGTTACAAAATTCGAATGCTGCCTTGGAGCTCACCTCCAACTGTCTGGCGCATTCACCTCAGTAGTTTCGCAATGCAATATGCCCAAGGGTCACTCAATCCTCAATTGCCAAAGTTTGCATATCATCTGTTCCATTTTGTCACATATAAACCCGTGACTACGGCTGATCGGCCACGAAACCCCGAAGTTATGCATATTTCACAGGTGTTTTCAGCCAACGGACGCCCCGCCAAAATGTACTGCGGCGCGGCAAAACATTGGCAACCACAGGCAATATCAGCTTTATTTTGACGGAAATGACATCTGTTTTCGCTAAATTGATGACCGATTTGACGTCGGGCAAACAGGATCGCCCGTTTTGTCGACCGACAACAGATCAGTCAAAACCGGCAAATGGCGTAAAACAGGTTTCATTTGTGCCGGATCGCATCGTAAACCATATCAATATGCGTGAATTTTCCGGTACTTGTGACGGTTCGGAACATCTTTGATGCTGACAAACGCTCTAATTGTTTTTGCTGCCCTGCAATATGGTGATTGGCTACCAAATTATTTTTGTAACAGATTGTTTCAGTTCGCATTCTGGAAACGCCCTGTTACAGTTTTGTGGATGCATTGAACGGTCTCTCACAGCATGTTGTCGCTGCAAATGGTTCAAAGTCAGGGAGGAAACCTAAATGTATCTACGCAAAACCATCCTCGCCACCGGTGTGGCGATTTCTGCACTCGCAACTGCAAGCTTTGCACATGCAGAGCCGACCGCTGAAGTTCTGCACTGGTGGACTTCGGGCGGCGAAGCGAAAGCTGTTGCTGCACTTAAAGAAGATTTCGAAGCCAAAGGCGGCAAATGGGTCGATAGCCCGGTTGCTGGTGGTGGCGGCGATGCGGCCATGACAGTTCTGCGTTCGCGCGTTCTGTCTGGTGACGCACCGGCTGCTGTTCAGCTTAAAGGTCCGGCGATCCAGGATTGGGCCGAACAGGGTGCGCTTGCTGATCTCAATGACGTTGCCGAAGCAGAAGGCTGGGACAAGGTTATCCCGCCGGCGATTCAGGACGTCATGAAGTATGAAGGCGACTATGTTGCTGTTCCGGTAAACATTCACCGTGTTGACTGGATCTGGGCAAACCCGACCCTTCTGGCAAAAGTCGGTGCGACCGAAGCCCCGAAAACCTGGGACGAGTTCAACGCCCTTGCTGACAAACTCAAAGCTGCCGGTATTACCCCGGTTGCCCATGGTGGTCAGCCGTGGCAGGACGCAACCGTCTTTGAAACCGTCGTTCTTGGCCTTGGCGGCCCGGAATTCTTCCAGAAAGCCCTGGTTGATCTTGACGAAGACGCTCTGAAATCCGACACCATGAAAGCGGTGTTCGACCAGATGCGCAAAATCCGCGGTTATGTCGATGCCGACTTCCCGGGTCGTGACTGGAACCTTGCAACCGCAATGGTCATGAATGGCGAAGCTGCCATGCAGATCATGGGTGACTGGGCAAAAGGCGAATTCCTTGCTGCTGGCAAAGTACCGGGCAAAGACTTCATCTGCTCGGCAACCCCGTCGGAGCACGGTTACCTGTTCAACGTTGACAGCTTTGCAATGTTCAACGTCTCGGGTGACGACAAGGTCGAAGGCCAGAAACTGCTTGCTGAACTGATCGTTGGCGAGAAGTTCCAGGAAACCTTCAACCTTCTCAAAGGTTCGATCCCGGCACGTCTTGGTGTTTCGCTCGACAAATTCGACGATTGCGCCAAGAAATCCGAAGCTGACCTTCTGGCAGCCCAGAAAGCTGGTGGCTTCCTGCCGTCCATGGCACACGGCATGGCACTTCGCGGCCACCTGTCCGGTGCGATCGTTGACGTTGTCACCGCCCACTTCAACTCCGACATGTCGTCTGACGAAGCCGTCTCGCGTCTGGTCGAAGCTGTTGAACTGGCCAAAGACTAATCTCACCTGATCTGAACAGTCTTATCGACTGAATCGTATGCAGGCCCCGGTTTCCGGGGCCTGCTTCCCGCTACTTTAACTTTTGAGGCAAAGGGTATGGGGGCTTCTCAAAGCACCGAAAGCAACCTGACGGCCCGCATCCAGCGTCATCTTTCCAAGATCGTTGTTGCACCGTCCTTTGCTGCGTCCCTGTTTTTCGTTTACGGGTTCATCCTGTGGACGGGCTATATGGCGTTTTCCAAGTCGCGCATGCTTCCTGTATGGGATTGGGCAGGCCTGCGACAGTATGAACGCCTGTGGCAAATGGAACGCTGGCATGTTGCCATTGAAAACCTTCTGGTCTTTGGCGGTCTGTTTATCGTGACCTGCCTGATCATCGGGTGCCTCTTGGCAGTTCTTCTGGATCAGCGTATTCGCGCCGAAGGCGCACTTCGCACGATCTTCCTGTATCCGATGGCCCTGTCCTTCATTGTGACCGGTACCGTCTGGAAATGGCTTCTCAATCCGGGCCTCGGCCTTGAAAGCATGATGCATGATTTTGGCTGGACGAGCTTCAAGTTCGACTGGCTGGTCAATTCGGACATGGCGATCTACACGGTTGTGATCGCGGCTGTCTGGCAGGCATCTGGCTTTGTCATGGCAATGTTCCTTGCGGCATTGCGCGGCGTCGATCAGGACATCATTCGCGCAGCCTATATGGACGGTGCCAGCCTGCCCCGTATCTATTTCGGCATTATCATTCCGTCGATCCGCCCGGTTTTCCTGAGTGCGATCGTCGTTCTGGCCCATCTGGCCGTCAAAAGCTTTGACCTGGTCATCGCCCTTACGGGTGGCGGTCCGGGTTACGCATCGGATCTTCCGGCAACCTTCATGTACACCATGGCATTCCAGCGCAACCAGCTTGGTGTTGGCGCGGCCAGTGCAATGATGATGCTGGCAACCGTTATGGCAATCATTGTGCCGTACCTGTATTCCGAACTGCGCGGAGGCAAGAAAAATGGCTGATCTTCAGACCTATAGCCACGACGCAGGCTGGAAAAACACGGTGCTGCGCGGCTTGCTCTATCTCGTTTTGATCCTGTTCGCAGCCTATTATCTGTTCCCGCTGATCGTCATGATTTCAACATCGTTGAAGTCACTTGACGAAATCCGCGAAGGATCACTGATTTCGCTGCCGCGGGTGGTGACGTTTGATGCATGGAATTATGCATGGAACGAAGCCTGCGTCGGTGTGGAATGCACCGGGATCAAAGTCTATTTCTGGAACTCGGTCAAAATGGCGATCCCCGCCGTTCTGATTTCGACCTTCCTTGGTGCGATCAACGGATATGCACTGACCAAATGGCGGTTCAAGGGTGCCAACATCGTGTTTGCGCTCCTGCTGTTTGGGTGCTTCATTCCGTTCCAGGTCGTTCTGCTGCCGATGTCACAGGTTCTTGGCAAGCTTGGCCTTGCCAGCTCGACCCCGGGCCTTGTTATCGTCCATGTCGTTTACGGCCTTTGCTTCACCACCCTGTTCTTCCGGAACTATTACGTATCGATCCCGGATGAACTGGTAAAAGCAGCCACCATTGACGGTGCGGGTTTCTTCACCATTTTCTGGCGCATCATTCTGCCGATTTCGACCCCGATCATCGTGGTTTCGGTCATCTGGCAGTTCACCCAGATCTGGAATGACTTCCTTTTCGGCGCGTCCTTTGCCTCTGGCGAAAACGCTCCGATGACAGTCGCACTCAACAATATCGTCAACACCACTACCGGCGTGAAACAGTACAATGTCGATATGGCAGCAGCCCTGCTGACCGGTCTTCCGACATTGCTGGTTTATGTCCTGGCAGGCAAATACTTCGTCCGCGGCCTGACCGCCGGTTCGGTGAAGGGATAAGCAAATGGCATCACTCACCCTCGATAAAGTTCGCAAGGCCTTTGGCCCTGTCGAAGTTCTCAAGGAAATCAATCTGGCAATCGAAGATGGCGAGTTTCTCGTCCTTGTCGGTCCGTCAGGTTGCGGTAAATCGACCCTTCTGAACCTGATTGCCGGTCTGGAAAGTTCGACCGGCGGGGAAATCCGCATCGGTGATCGCGTCATCAACGACGTACACCCCAAAGACCGTAACATCGCCATGGTGTTCCAGTCTTATGCGCTGTACCCGAACATGACGGTTCGCAAGAACATCACCTTTGGCCTGGAAATCCGCGGTGTGTCGGCACAGGAACGTGACAAGGCCGTTGCCGATGTCGCCAAGCTGCTTCAGATCGAGCCGCTTCTGGATCGCAAACCGTCCCAGCTTTCGGGTGGTCAGCGTCAGCGCGTTGCCATGGGCCGTGCGCTTGTGCGTGATCCGGACATCTTCCTGTTTGACGAACCGCTTTCCAACCTTGATGCCAAGCTGCGCGTTGATATGCGGACCGAAATCAAGAAGCTGCATCAGCGTCTTGGTTCGACCATCGTTTACGTGACCCATGACCAGATCGAGGCCATGACGCTTGCTTCGCGCATCGCGGTCATGAAAGGTGGCATTCTTCAGCAGTTCGATACGCCGCAGAACATCTATGAGCGCCCCAACAACATGTTTGTTGCAGGCTTCATCGGTTCGCCGTCCATGAACTTTGTCGATGCGACCCTGATCGACAATGGTGGCAAGCTTGCCGTTTCCATCGAACGTGATGGCGGTCCGATTACCCTGCCGCTGTTCGAAGCACCGGAAAGCTACAAGGCCTATGTCGGCAAGAAAGTCGTCTTTGGCATCCGTCCGGAAGGCCTGACACACAAGCGTACCGGCTCAGACGAACCGGGCAGCCAGTATGTCAACTTCGACAGCAAGGTCGAAGTGATCGAACCGACCGGTGCCGACACCATGACGGTGATCGACATTGCCGGCAAAGAAATCGTCGCACGTGTCCGTCCGGACCGCGCACCGACACCGGGCGAGAGCATGACCTTCTCGGCCGACATGTCTCAGATCAGTCTGTTTGACCCGGAAACCGAGTTGCGGATCTGATCTGACTGGCGGGTGGTTCTGGGGGCCACCCGCCATTCTTCTTTTACCGGTGTGTCAAACCCGCCGGTCATGAAAAAAGCGGCCCGAATATGCGGACCGCTTTTTTATTTCTGCCATCCGGTTCAGTTGGCCGCAATGATCCGCCGCGGCAGCGATATGGTGACCTCAAGCCCCTTGCCCGGCATATTGCGCAGGCTGATCCGTCCGTCATGGGCGTCAATCACGGTCTTGACGATCGACAGCCCAAGCCCGCTGCCCCCGGTACTGCGCGCACGCGATCCTTCGACGCGATAGAATGGCAGGAAAACCTTGTCCTGATGTTCGACCGGAATGCCCGGCCCCTCGTCACGGATGGTCACCAGAACATTGTCCGCTGTTGCTTCCAGACTGACCTTGGCGCGATGGCCATATTTCAGGGCATTTTCAATCAGGTTGGTAAAGGCGCGTTTCAATGTCCCCGGTCGGCAGGTCAATCGAATGCTGCGTTTGCCATCAAATGAATGGGGCTCATCCCCGCCGCCAAACACCGTATGAACCGATGAAAATTGCAATGGCTGCGGACCGTCGAAACTGACAGGACGGCCAAGATCAGCATAGTCATCACAAATCGCTTCAAGCACGGAAACGAAATCAACGGTGCGTTCTTCTTCTTTCTGAATCCAGTCGCCCAGAAAATCGAGCGCATCATTCAAAAGACCGTCCATTTCATCCAGATCACGCAGAACGGTTTCGCGCAATTCATCATTTTCAATGAATTCGGCCCGCAGACGAAGGCGGGTACTCGGTGTGCGCAAATCATGCGAAATTGCTGCCAGCATGCGGGTACGATCGCCCAGCATGCGCGAAATCCGTTCGCGCAAATCGTTATAGGCCGCGGCCATTGACCGGGCTTCGGTCGGGCCGCGTTCTTCGACCGGCGGGCCATCGACCTCGTCCCCATGGGCAATGATTGCTGCGGTCAGCTTTTTGAACGGTCCGGCCAGCAAGTCGGCAAGGGCGGCAAAGACGGCCAGAACCGCAACCACCCCCATCAGAAACATCAAAAACACAAGCGATGGCGATGAATAGCTGGCCCATAATTCATCATGACTGATCAAAAGCCGCTTGCCCGACGGCATCATGATTTCAAGCTGGGCTTCCAGTCCCAGACGCGCCATTTCGCGCGATAATTCCGCAAAAAACAGGCTGGGGTTTTCGGTGGCCTCGATGGTGGCACGTTGCTCGGAACTCAGGCGCCCGCGCAGAAAATGGACCTTGACCGATGTCGGCCAACCGGTATTGGCCAGTCGCACCGGCATGGCGATATGTTGTGCCGGCCTTGAAAACAAAAGCAACGTGCCAAGATCATCGGCCGGCAAGATCCGCAATGCCATGCCATCACGCGCCGCGATATCGACGATATTGGCTTCAAATTCGGGATTGTCGGCAATTCGGGCCAACTCACGAATGGTAAAGCCCAGCGTATAGGCCCGACTGATCCGTTCGTTGCGTTCAATGACATAATAGGATGCCAACGCACTCAGCACCGCAATGATCACCCCGCCCAGCATCATCAGCATAAAGATCCGCCCACCCAAGGTACGCGGTTTGTAGCGTCTTAGATAATCACTGAACTGTGCGAACATGTCCGCCATCACACAGTCCTAAAGCGTCTGTGTATCGGCGCAGAACTGATACCCGATCCCGCGAACGGTTTTGATCAGTTTGGGATTTTTCGCATCTTTTTCGATCTTGCGCCGCAGACGGCTGATCTGGATGTCGATGCTGCGATCAAATGGTAGTGAACTTTGCCCGCGGACAATATCAACAAGCTGTTCACGCGACAGCGCCCGCTTGTTGTTTTTCACCAGTGCCAGCAACAATGAAAATTCACCGGTCGACAGATGCACCGCCACATTGTCGGCATCGCGCAATTCACGCGATCCGATATCCAATGTCCATTCACCGAAAATAATACGCTGGGTCGGAGCCACTTCATTGTCGGTCGACCCCACCGCCCCGGTTTCAAACCGGCGAAACACCGCCCGGATACGGGCCAGAAGTTCGCGGGGATTGAACGGTTTGGTCAAATAGTCATCCGCACCAAGTTCAAGTCCCAGAATACGGTCGGTATCCTCACCTACCGCTGTCAGCATCACGATCGGCACCTTGGATGTGCGCCGGACATCCCGGCATAACGCAAACCCGTCTTCGCCCGGCAGCATGATGTCCAGAATGACCAGATCAATCTTCCAGTCGCGCAAGGCACGGTGCATCTCGTTGCCGTCCGAAACGGTCGTGATGCGAAAACCATGCTGCAGCAGGAACTTTTTCAAAAGCTTCTGGATTTCCTGATCATCATCGACAACCAGAATATGAGGTTCACGTCGCGTAGTCAGAGTCCCGAACTCCCCTTTATCAATCGGTCATGTTCCTGACCGTGCGCGGAGTTTAGTCCATATTGCCTTCGGATTGAAACATTTTACCATGACCTGATCATAAAAGAAAAAGCCGGGCTGAACCCGGCTTTCCCTGTATCTGCCCGATGCGTCACACCGGATTTTATTTCAGGTCATAAACCTTGGTGCTGCCCGATACTTCGGACGCAATCACCAGCATGGCATTCCCGGTCGGGCTGTCCTTGGCATCAACGAACTGCATGCCTTCGGGTGCCAGTTCGCCTGCGGTGTCTGCTTCGGGATTGCCCGAGAAACGGCGATCACTGTGATAGGTGACAAATTGCGGGTTGGCCGGATTGCTCAGATCATAGACCATAAATCCGCCCTGCCGTTCCAGTCCGATAAAGGCATAGGGAACGCCGTTGACATACCCCGCGGCAATGCCTTCGGGTTCCGGGCCTTTGTCGTCGGAACGATTGTCACGGCTGTAATTTTCGGTGTCCGAGGAATTAAAGACATTGGCATATTTCGCCGCCAGCACCTGCTCGAACGCATCGCCGCTATCAAAGACCATCTCGCCACTGGCATTCAGAACCGAGAATGACCGCGCGCCATAGCTGTAAATAACGTCAACATCCCCGTCACCATCGGTGTCACCCTGTGCGGTGGTCGTTTTCAATCGGCCAAGATTTTCGTCTTTCTGAAGGGTGTCGGCATTCGGGAAGGCCACCGGGTCAAGGGTCAGTTTGCCAACCCGGGTTTCTTCGCTGTAACCATCATAGTCACGGGAATCGCCTTCGTTGGCGATCAGGATCCAGTCCTTGCCGCCAATTTCAATCGCATCAATGGTATCGGGCATATACATGCCCATCACCGGCCAGGTGCGGATATTGATCTTGCCGTCCTTGTCACTGGCATCAAAGGCATGAACCGAATGGTCCTTGAAACCAAGACCGGCCACATGTTTGACCGTCGCGGTTTCGATATCGATGATGGCGACTGCATTGTTTTCCTGAAGCGACACATAGGCGGTCTTGCTGTCGCCTGAAACAGCAATGTATTCCGGCTCGATATCCTGGGCGACGCTTGACGTACCCGGGTTGGATGTCCGCATGCCGTATGGCAGTTCCGCATCATTCAGGAACTTGAAATCAACGGTGCGCACATCGGCATCACTCAAACCATCGACGCCACCGGCAATCGAAATGATTGAAACGCTGCCTTCCGGGTCGTTGGTGAACGCGTCATTGGGTTCGCCTTCATTGGCAACAAGGACATATTTGCCATCGGGTGAAAACTTGATCATGTCGGGCAATGCACCGACTGTTACTGATGCGATAAAGTTGCCTTCGGTATCAAAAAACACCGCCTTGCCCGGGGCCTGCTTGTTTTCATTTTCGACCGCGACGGCAACGATCCCGTTTTTAACCGCAACACTGTTTGCGCCCTTGCCCCAGGTCGCAAGTTCAAGTGCACCAAGTTTGGAAAGCTTGTCGGGGTTTGACATATCAAGGATATCAATCGCCTTGTCCGCGCCATTGACGACAAAGATGCGTTTGGACACCGGGTCAAATGCCGGGATTTCTGCGGCACCCTCATCGAGCATGCCGGTGCGATATTCGCCCATCGGCACAATCGTGATCGGATGTGCGCCCGCATTGGTAACACTGTTGGTCATCATCGCGTTATCTGGTGCAGTACCGGCACAGGCCGTCAAAAGTACGGAAATAGCAGCAGTTGCCATCAATGAAGAACGCATAATTCCCCCTTGGTAAATGGTTCGACAGATCAGACAACCTGCTGATTTGTTGTAACGGTTTGATGACCCGGGCGTGACAGTTTCATAAATATCTTGTGGCAATGACTGCTCCAACCCGCCCCGTCTTGCGTATCAGAATCAAACCGCTGAATTGTCGCAACACCACATCATCGGGGCTGTCAGATGAAATCAATCCGCATCGCCATCATCGGCGCAGGCATGGCCGGACTGAAAGCTGCAAGCACTTTGCACAAGGTCGGGATGGACGTCACCGTCTTTGAAAAAAGCCGTGGACTGGGCGGGCGACTGGCATCACGGCGAACCGATTTCGGTCATTTCAATCACGGTGCGCAATATGTTACCGCCCGTCATCCCGGTTTTGCCGCCTATCTGGAACAGGCCGCATCGCATAACGCCGCCCAGAACTGGAAACCGAACCTGCATCATGGCGACATTCCCGCCATGCAAAGTGCCGGGAACCTTGCGCTTGATCACTGGTATCAGGGCGCGCCGCAAATGAACAAACTGATCAGCCCGCTTGTCGATGCCTTTACCATTCACAAACAGCACCGCATCACCCGAATTGAACAGCTTGATCGCAAAAGCTTTGTCCTTCATGACGATCTGGACGGGGAATTCGGCCCGTTTGACGGGGTTATCGTAACGGCCCCTGCCCCGCAGACGGCTGAATTGCTGCGGCCACTTTCACCGCGCTATGACGCGATTGGTGACGTGGTCACCGCGCCATGCTGGGCGGTGATGGCGGCCTTTGAACAGCCACTTCCGACGGCATTTGATGCCATGCTGCATCCATCCCCGGCAATCAGTTGGGCAGCACGCAGCACACAGTCAGATGATCTGTTCCATCGGCGCTGTCCCGACCCCTGGGTTCTTCATGCCAGCCCGCAATGGTCGCGCGACCATCTTGAAGATGACAAGGACCGCGTGATTGAAAACCTTCTGGCTGCCCTGCGCGATGTGAGTGGCGTCAAACTGCCGCAATTGCATTCGGTACAGGCCCATCGCTGGCGCTATGCCCGGACCGAACGGCCACTGGGCTCAAGCCATCTGAACGGTATGAACGGGCGCGTGATCGCCGCCGGGGACTGGTGTCTTGGTGCCCGGGTCGAAGCCGCATGGCGCAGCGGTCAGTCTGCCGCCCATGCGATGATTGAAACCCTGATCGGATAAATACGACCCGGTAATGCCATGCCCCGCAATGCCAATGGATCATTACGCGCCAAGGCGCATTTGCCGTCAAAGACATGCCTGTCCTGCGGCCGGCCATTTTCGTGGCGGCGCAAATGGAAAGCCTGCTGGGAAGACGTCAAATATTGTTCCGAACGATGCCGCAACAGCCGTCCGCACAAAAGATCACCTGAGCATGATTGTGTTGGGTCATGATGGTTGATGATGTCGAAGAAACCCGGCCAACCTATGCGGTTTTGCGCCAAAGAATGCTGTCACTTGCCGCCCGGCGCGGTGCGGACAAATCCATCTGCCCGTCCGAAGTCGCCCGATCATTTGGCAAAAACTGGACCGATCTGATGCCGCGCATTCATCAGGTGGCCGAACAGCTCTGCGCCGAACGGCTGCTTGAATATCAAAAGGGCGGCATCAGCCATGGCCAAAACCGCCCTTCCGGTGCCTATCGGCTTTGTCTGGTCCCCGATGACGGGAACTAGCAATCACCCGCGCAAAGCATGCAGACGCTTGATCAGGCCTGCTGTTGATGCGTCACGCGCACCGGCGTCTTCCTTGCCTTCGACCATTGGCAGCAACTCCTTGGCAAGCTGCTTGCCAAGTTCGACCCCCCACTGGTCATAGGAATTGACGTTCCAGATGATGCCCTGAACAAAGATTTTATGTTCATACATCGCCACCAAGCGGCCAAGGGTGAATGGATCAAGCTGCTTATACAGGATCATGGTGCTGGGCTTGTTCCCGGCAAATACCTTTTGCGGGGCAAGAACATCAATCTCGGCCGGAGAAAGGTCACTTCCGGCCAGTTCGGCCCGCACTTCATCCTCGGTCTTGCCACGCATCAATGCTTCGGCCTGCGCCAGACAGTTCGACACCAGCTTGTCGTGATGGTTGCCAAGCCGATGGAGCGCATTGGCCGCAACAATGAAATCAACCGGGATCAGTTCGGTGCCCTGATGGATCAACTGATAAAACGCATGCTGCCCATTGGTGCCGGGCTCGCCCCAGATGATCGGACCGGTTTCATAGGCAATCGCCTTGCCGTCGCGGGTTACCGATTTGCCGTTACTTTCCATATCGGCCTGCTGCAAATAGGCTGGCAGCCGCGAAAGATGCTGGTCATAGGGCAGGATGGCCTGACTGGATGCGCCCAGAACATTGCGATACCACACCCCGATCAGGGCCAGGATCATCGGAATGTTGGTTTCCACCGGTGCAGTTTTGAAATGGTTATCCATTGATTGCGCACCGCGCAGAAGGTCTTCGAACTTGTCATAGCCGACAGCCAGAATGATCGGCAAACCAATCGCCGACCACAGGCTGTAACGCCCGCCGACCCAGTCCCAGAACCCGAACGCATTGTCGGTATCAATTCCGAATGCCGCGACCTTATCAAGGGCGGTTGAAACCGCCACGAAATGCTTGGCGACCGCACTTTGATCCCCCAGCGCCTTCACCAGCCAGTCACGGGCGGAATAGGCATTGGTCAGGGTTTCATCGGTCGTAAAGGTCTTGGACGCAATGATGAAAAGGGTCGTTTCCGCATCAAGATCCTTGAGCGTATCGACAATATGCGCGCCATCGACGTTTGAAACGAAATGGCAGCGAATGCCATCAATATGGAACGGGCGAAGGGCCTCGTTGACCATCACCGGGCCAAGGTCCGACCCACCAATGCCGATATTGACCACATCGGTTATTTTCTTGCCTGTATGGCCTTTCCATTCGCCGGAATGAACACGTGCGGCAAATGCCTTAAGCCGTGCCAGCACTTCCTTGACGGCCGGCATGACGTCTTCGCCGTCAACCTTAACCGCACCACCATCCAGATTGCGAAGGGCCGTGTGCAAAACAGCACGGTTTTCCGTGACATTGATCCTGTCACCGGCAAACATCCGGTCGCGCCATTCTTCTACATTCGCAGCCTTGGCCAGGCGCACAAGGGCGGCCATCACATCATCAGTGATCAGGTTTTTCGAATAATCGACAAACAGGTCATTAAGCGCGGCGCTATAACGTTCGAACCGTGCCGGATCATCGGCAAATGCCTGGCGCAGGTTCAGTTTCCCGGAAACCTCCGCGCCCAATTGATCCAGTTCTTCCCAGTTTGCAGTCAGTTTGTCAGCGGACATCACCACCCTCGGCCTTGTTCAACGTATTACACACCAAAACAGTGCAGTCGCGATCCCGCAGACTAGCATCTTGTTCAAACCATGTGTGGGACAGTTTGCAGAATGTCGTGGCAAGATTATGCGGATACCACGACATTCCTGTTGCTGGCGCCTTAGCGCGCTGAAAGAAAGTCTTCGACTTCCTTTTCGGTCGGAAGCGCATTGATGGCCCCGCGCTTGGTCGCGGTAATCGCCCCCACCGCATTGGCAAAGCGACATGCCGCAATCAGCTTTTCCTCGGAGCCCAGAAGTTCCGGGTCTTTCAGCAAACGCGACAGGAAGCCCGCCGTGCATCCGTCCCCGGCACCCGTGGCATCCACCGCCGTTACGTCAAACGACGGAACGAAACCGTCAAATTCCGGCGTGATAAAGCGCGATCCTTTGGGGCCATAGGTCACGACAAGTGCACGCCACTGGTCACACCAAAGATCCTTGATGCCGTCTTCCAGGTCTTCCTTGCCCGATACAAAGATGATTTCTTCGTCCGACATCTTGACGACATCGGCCTGACTGATCGCGAGACGCAGGATTTCACGCGCCTTTTCAACACTCGGCCAAAGCGGCAGGCGCAGGTTCGGGTCACATGAAATGATCGCCCCGTTTTCGCGCGCGATACGGATGGCCTCAAGGGTGGCGGCGCGCGGATCATCATCGATCATGCACAGGGTTCCGTAATGGAACAGATCGGTTGATGTCAGCATATCCCGATCAAGATCGGCCGGGCACAGCAACATGTCCGCCGACGGGCTGCGATAAAATGAAAATTCGCGTTCGCCATCGGCACGAAGCGACACGAATGCCAATCCGGTCAGCGCTTCCTTGGTCAGAACAATACCCGATGTATCAACATTATCGGCCTTAAGCGTATCCACAAGGAAATGCCCAAAGGCATCATCGCCAAGTTTGCCGATAAAGCCGGTATCAATGCCCAGACGTTTCAATCCCACAGCCGCATTGCCCGGTGCCCCCCCCGCGGCCTTGGCAAAGGCAGGCGCATCGGCAAGGCCGGTACCGGTCACAGTCGGAACAAAATCAATCAGCAGTTCCCCAAGACAAACAGCTTTGGCTGTCATGACGTTTCTCCGTTCGGATTGTCCGCAAACAAATGCGGACCCGTTATCAAATTCATGTTGCGATCTGTGGGACCGACGGGCTTTTTAAATCGATTCAATTTGACGTGCAAACCAAAATCGGAACGAATGATAGCACATCACTGTGTGGATGCCTTTTGGCGGGCCAGTGCGCGGCCAAATTCGATCTCGCGCGCACGTTCAAGTTCGGTCATCCAGCGTTCAAACATGTCATCACGTTCCAGCTGAATGGCATAGTGACGATGCAGGGCGGCGGTCAGTCGCCCTTCGCGCCCCAACATGTCATCGGCAAACGCAATCATGACCGAATTCGGCCAGGCAATCGGGCGCATTTCGCGAATGGTGGTGAAAATGCTGTCTTCGTCACGATCCGGTTCGATTTGCGCCATCAGGGTAATCATGGCTGCGGTTGAGCGCGACACCCCCATATGACAATGCACCAGCAAGTGACCATCACGGCGATCTGCGTGGCTGGCTTTCAGGGCCTCGCCAAAGGCCAGAATGGCTTCGACATCCTGACGGGTCGGTGCCGGGCGGCCTTCCTTGTCTTCAATCACGTCATGAAACCGCAAAACGGTCCGTTCATGCGGGGCAAAATCGCCAAAGATGGCCGGATCTTCCCGGTCAGGATCCAGAACTGAAAGGATATGGGAAACCCCGTGATTACGATGGGTTGGCAATTCATCAATGCCACAGATGGTCAAACGGGTAATCGCGATCGGTTTCATTTTTCATTTCCTGTCATGTTTCATTTCTTATTCGGCCCTATCAGAGCACAAGAAAATGAAAAAACAAGGGCCGGCGCCTGTTAAAAGCACCAGCCCTTGAATATTTCCAGCGCGCGCAACTGACTGCGTCGCCCTGGCCTATGACCAGAACCGTTATTTCGCGCGGTTTACCGCATGAATATTCAGCATTTCCCACGCCATGGTCGCCCCGGCAAGGGATGTGATGTCTGAAACATCAAATGGCGGGGAAACTTCAACCACGTCACTGCCGATCAGGTTCACATGACCGGCAAGACCGCGCAGGATCGACACTGCCTGATGGCTGGTCAAACCGCCCAGAACCGGTGTACCGGTCCCCGGTGCATAGCACGGGTCAAGACCATCAATGTCAAAGGTGATATAGGCCGGGTTGTTGCCAACCGTTGCCTTGATCTGTTCGACAATGGCATCAATCGACATCGACTGAACTTCCGGGCCATAGATGATGTTATAGCCGTGCGTCGATTCATTGTGGGTGCGGATGCCGACCTGAATGGATTTTGACGGATTGACGATGCCCTTTTTCGCCGCGTGCCAGAACATGGTGCCGTGGTCGATACGGTCGCCATCATCTTCCCAGGTATCGGAATGGGCATCAAACTGGATCAGGGAAATACCATCACCGTATTTTTCGGCATGGGCTTTCAGGATCGGATAGGTGATGAAGTGATCGCCACCAATCGTCAGCATCTTCGCACCCGACTGCACAATATCGCGTGCATGATCTTCGATCATGTCGGGCAGTTTTTCCGGATGGCCCGGATCGATCACCATATCGCCGTAGTCAATCACCGCCAGTTCGGCGAAGATATCGCGCCCGGATGGAAAATGCGGTGCCCATGCAAGATTGGTCGATGCACGACGCACCCCCTGCGGGCCAAGGCGCGTGCCCGGACGGCTTGATGTTGCAAGATCATAGGGAATGCCCGTCACGGCAATGTCGATACCGTTAAGATCACGCGAATAGCGGCGGCGCATGAATGACAGCGCACCGGAATACATCGGCTCGCTGGTATTCTGATGCACAGATTTCGCCGTAAAGGCGTTATCACCGCCCTTGGTGTCAATGACGCCAGTGCTGCTCATTTTTCTTCCCTTATCTCCGAATGAGAACCTGCTTGTAATCAGGCGTCGCCCAGCGCAATCCAGGTCGACTTGATTTCACAATATTTATCGAGCGCATGCAGCGAACGATCGCGACCGGTGCCGGACTGCTTGTAACCACCAAACGGCATGGTGATTGATCCACCGTCCCAGCAATTGACCCAGACAAGACCCGAACGCAGTTTCTTTGCGGTCATATGTGCCTTGTTGATGTCGCGCGTCCAAACCGCTGCTGCGAGACCATATGGCGTATCATTTGCCGTCTGAACAGCCTCTTTCCAGTCCTTGACCGAAATAACCGACAGAACCGGGCCAAAGATTTCTTCCTTGGCGATTGTCATATCGTTTTTGATGCCATCAAACACGGTCGGTTCGACATAATAGCCACCGGACTCGGTGCGTGCGCGTTTGCCACCGGTGCGCAGAACGCCACCTTCGGCAGAACCTTTTTCGATATAGCCCAGAACCCGGTTCATCTGGCTTTCATCGACAATCGCGCCCATCTGGCTTTTCGGATCAAGCGGATCACCCGGCTGCATTTTTGCACCCGCTGCGATGACCTTTTCGATGAACTCGTCCTTGATGCTTTCTTCGACAATCAGGCGCGAACCGGCGGTGCAGACCTCGCCCTGGTTATAGAAAATACCACCGGCTGCGGCCGCGGCTGCGGCATCCATATCCGGGCAATCAGCCAGAACAATGTTCGGGCTTTTGCCACCACATTCAAGCCAGACGCGCTTCATGTTCGACTGACCGGAATATTGCAGGAACAGCTTGCCGACCTCGCCCGACCCGGTAAAGGTCACGCAATCAACATCTTCATGCAGGCCAAGCGCCTTGCCCGCCGTCGGACCGAAGCCCGGCACAACGTTCAGAACACCTTCGGGGATACCGGCCTCAACCGCGATTTCCGCGACACGAAGGGCGGTCAGCGGTGATTGTTCTGCGGGTTTCAGGATGATCGAATTGCCCATCGCCAATGCGGGACCAAGCTTCCAGACCGCCATCATCAGCGGAAAGTTCCACGGCACAACAGCGGCAACCACGCCAAGCGGCTCACGGGTGATCATGCCGATTTCGTTGGTGCCCGACGGCGAGATTTCATCATAAATCTTGTCAATCGCCTCGGCATACCAGCGGATGCACTTGTAAGACAGCGGAATGTCATCGCGGGCAGCAAGCGTGATCGGCTTGCCCATATCAAGGCTTTCAAGCAATGCCAGCTCGGCTGCATTCTTTTCAAGAAGGTCCGCGAAATGAAGCAGGATCGCCTTGCGCTTGGCAGGTGCGGCTTCGGACCAGCTGCCTTTTTCAAAGACGGCACGGGCCGATGCCACCGCACGGTTGACGTCTTCGACATCACATTCGGCAACCCTGGTCAGAACCGACCCGTCGCGCGGGCTGATGCAATCGAATGTCTTGCCCGATGCGGCATCAACATAGGCACCGTTGATGAACGCCTTGTTGCGAATATCAAGGGCGGCGGCCTGTGCGGTCAGTTGTTCAAAATTCAACGGATTGGTCATCGGAAGTCTCCTGACGGATGGCGCTTTTGGGGCCTTGTTCAATATCGGAATTCAGGTCGGGTCATATGCCCGATACTTTACACGATCAGTATGACGGCGGTGTGGCAGCACTGACGACTTCGCATTCCCCGTCCCCGACATTGCGGAAACGGTGCGGAATTTCTGCATTGAAGTAATAGGCATCACCAGGGCCAAGAACCTTGACCCGCTCGCCCACGGTCACTTCAAGTTTCCCGCGGATAATGACACCGGCTTCCTCGCCCTTCTGAACGATAAGATTGTCACCGGTATCGCCACCCGCCGGATAGGTTTCATGCAGCACGCGCAATTTGCGATCCTTGCGCGATGCCCCGACAAGACGCATTGACATCGTCCCGTCGGAAAGTTCGACAAGCTCTTCTTTTTTAAAGAAAATTTCTTCACCATTGTCGAGATCAATGGTGAAGAAATCAATCAGGCTCATCGGGATGCCTGCCAGCACTTTGGCAAGACTGTCAACAGACGGACTGACACGATTTTGTTCAATCGTTGAAATCGTACTGTTCGTGACACCGGCACGTCGTGCCAGTTCACGCTGCGACAGCCCGTACATGCTGCGCACAGCTTTCAGACGATCCCCGACCTTTTGCGACATTCCCGGTTATTCCCTATTGAATGTTTTTATTTTTACCTGCGGTCAGACCGCATCAAGGTACCAGCGATATTCAAGCTGGGTGACCTCGGCAAAGAATTCGTCATATTCGGCCCGACGGCAGATATCAAAGACCTCGACGAAGCGTTCACCAAGATATTCCTTGACGATCTTGCCATCCACGAAACGATCAAGAGCAGAAATCATGCTGCGCGGAACAATCCGCCCGCCATGCTGTTCATAACCGTTACCTACGGTCGGCTCGCCCGGATCGAGCTTGTTTTTCATGCCGTAATGCATCCCGGCCAGAACACAGGCCAGCACCAGATACGGGTTGGCATCCGCACCCGACACGCGATGTTCGACACGGGCGGCCTTGGGGCTGCCAGCCGGAATACGCAACGCGACCGTACGGTTGTTCAAACCCCAGTTCGGCGACATCGGCGCATAGGCCTTGTTCTGGAACCGGCGATATGAATTCGGGTTCGGCGCGAATACCGCCATGCTTTCAAACATCGCTTCCTGCAAACCGCCAATCGCAAAGCGCAGGTTTTCGGAAACTTCCTCGCCCGCGACCGGGGACAGCACGTTATTGTCATCCTTGTCCCGCAAGGACACATGAACATGCAAACCGTTGCCCGCCTGATCGGAATAGGGTTTGGCCATGAAAGTCGCGGTCACACCATGGTCCCAGGCAATGCCCTTGACCACGCGTTTAAGCTGCATCGCATGGTCCGCAGCCAGCATCGGATCGGTCACATGACCAAGGTTGATTTCAAACTGACCGGGTCCGGCCTCGGCAACGATGGTGTCGGCCGGAATGCCCTGACGGTTCAGTTCGGCAACCGCGTCATGCAGGACCTTTTCGAAGTCTTCGATCTGCTGAAGGCCGTAAACCTGCACACCGTCCGATGCGATCCCGCCGCCAAGCGGCTGGGGCGGAAGCGGTTCAGCGGTCTTTTCGTTCTGATCTGCCAGATAGAATTCAAGTTCAAGGGCGACGGTCGGATACAGACCATCGGCCGCCATGCGATCAACAACACCTTGCAACACATTGCGCGGATCGGCAAAGAACTTGGTACCATCCAGGTTATGCAGGCTCATCATGACCTGCGCCAAGGGCAATTCGCCATATGGAACAAGACACAGGGTTCCCGGGATCGGTTTTGCCAGATTGTCCTGGTCACCGCTCGACCAAAGAAGCCCCGTTCCTTCCGGGGTGTCACCGGTAATATCGACCAGGCACATGGAGCCCGGCAAAGTCACACCTTCGGTAAAACTTTTGAGAAACTTCTGCTTGCTGATTCGCTTGCCGCGAAACACGCCGTTAATGTCGGGAATGAGCAACTCAACAAGTTCGACATCAGGGTTTTCTTCAAAGAATCGTTGGGCTTCCGCCCTACTGTCTTCGACGAACGACTTGTTCATCGTCTTATACTCCCAGAAAAGGCCTTTTATTAAAGGAATTGTGCCTGTGTTCCATCGTGCCGCGCCGGAATGCCCCGGTCAAGCCCCTTCGTTCGATATATCGTGCAAATCATGCAGTGCAAAAGAATTCACCGGTCGAAACAACTCTTTAACAATGGCCGTCCCGAACCAACCACTGGATAACAAAAACCGAGTTGGATAGCCGAAAAATTTTGTCGAAAAATCCTCTTGCAAAGGTGTTCAAAAAAACGAACACTGATTGCAGATGTTCAACATATCGCACAAAAGCAGACAAACTGCGCTGTCAGGAGACGTTATGAATAATTTCGACAAAACCGCCTATTGGCAGGACATCGACCAGGCACACCATATTCATCCGTTCACCGATACAGCGGATCTGAATAACCGTGGCACCCGGGTGATCACCCGTGCCGAAGGCGTGTTTATCGAGGACTCGAACGGCAAACGCTATCTTGATGGCATGGCCGGTCTGTGGTGCGTCAATGTCGGCTATGGCCGTAAGGAACTGGCTGAAGTCGCTTACAAGCAGATGCTTGAACTGCCCTATTACAACAACTTCTTCCAGTGCGCGAATACCCCGGCGATCGAGCTTTCCAAAGTTCTTGCCGAAATCACGCCAGACGGCCTGAACCACGTATTCTATGCCAATTCCGGTTCGGAGGCGAACGACACGGTTGTCCGTATGGTGCGCCAGTACTGGAAACTCAAAGGCACGCCGGAACGTTCGGTGATCATCAGCCGCAAGAACGCCTATCACGGGTCGACCGTTGCCGGTTCGTCGCTTGGCGGGATGGCTGGCATGCACGCCCAGGGCGGCCCGCTTCTGCCGGATGTGGTTCATATTGATCAGCCATACTGGTACGGCGAAGGCGGCGATCACACCCCGGAAGAATTCGGCCTGATTGCGGCGCGCAAACTCGAAGAAAAGATCGAGGAACTTGGCGCGGATCGCGTTGGTGCCTTTATCGGTGAACCGATCCAGGGTGCTGGTGGCGTCATCATTCCGCCGTCAACCTATTGGCCGGAAATCCAGCGCATCTGCAAGAAATACGACATTCTTCTGATCGCTGATGAAGTTATCTGCGGCTTTGGCCGGACCGGTGCATGGTTCGGCTCCGATACCTTTGACATCAAGCCGGACCTGATGCCAATGGCAAAAGGCATGTCATCGGGTTACCTGCCGATTTCGGCCGTCATGGTCGGTGATCGCGTGGCGGATGTGCTGATCAATGAATGTGGTGAATTCACCCATGGCTTCACCTATTCCGGTCATCCGGCATGTGCGGCCGTGGCCCTTGAAAATATTCGCATTCTGCGCGACGAAAAGATGGTTGAACGCGTCAAGGATGATATCGGCCCCTATTTCGCCAAGGCCCTCAAAACCCTTGAAGACCATCCGCTGGTCGGTGCGGTTGAAACGGTTGGCCTGATTGCCGGCATGCCGCTGGTTGACGACAAGAAAACCCGCAAGATGTTCGACAAGCCGGGCACGGTTGGGACCATCTGCCGCGATGCCTGTGTTGCCAATGGCGTGATCATGCGTGCCTGTGGTGATCGCATGGTACTTTCCCCGCCGCTTTGCATCACCAAGGAAGAAATTGACGAACTGGTCAAACGCGCCCGCGCGGCCTTTGACGAGACGGCAAAGAAAATCGGAAAAATGTAATTTCTGATCGATTTCAGGACCTTACCGAAATACCCGGCATGCATTATCATCGCCGGGTATTTTCATTTTACGGCCATCGCACCAAGCCCCGACCACCACTGATAGGCCGCCCCGGCCTCTGATCAACTTTGACCAACTTTTGACTGCCACTCGACCAACTCTATCACGTGACTGTCCGCCCCGTTCTTTCGGCTCGACTTTTGCCCCAACTTTTACCCCAACTTTTACCTCACGCCACCATGAGACGCCCCATGCTCAAACGCATCTATCAGCCGGCCGCCTATCAGACGCACACCCTGCCTGACAGCTTCTGGGTGCAAAGCGCATCCCCCCTTCCCGATTGCCAACAGTTGCCACGTGATGCCGCGATCAAGGCCGATGTTGCGATTATTGGTGGCGGATATTGCGGCCTGTCGGCGGCACTTGAACTTGCCAAAAACGGGGCAGATGTCGCGGTTTTTGATGCCGGTCGCAGTGGCTGGGGGGCTTCGGGACGCAATGGCGGTTTCTGCTGCATGGGCGGCAGCGGCAAGGGATATGGTGAGCTTGCCAAACGGTTTGGCGACGATGCCGTGCGTCACTTTGCCCGCATTCAGCGCGATGCCATCAATCTGGTTGATCAGCGCCTGCGCGACTGGAACATTGATGCCGATCGTCATTCGGATGGCGAAGTTGTTCTGGCCCACAAACCCAACCGCGTGCGCGACCTTCATCACGAAGCTGACGAGATCGCCCATTTCACCAGCATTCAGACCGAATTTCTTGACAAGGATGCCCTGATCGAACGTGGCCTGAATGCCGGGGATACCTATGGCGGCTTGCACGTCAAAGAAGGTTTTGGCCTTAACCCCATGAAATATCTGGCGGGTTTGCATGAAAAATGCATTGCGGCAGGTGTTCGGATATTTGAACAGGCCCGCATCGACCGCTTTGTTGAAGATGGTGAAAACTATCGTCTTTATGCCGGCGACAGCCAGATCACCGCAGGCAAGATTGTCATTGCAACAAACGGATACAGTGCCGAAAACCTTCCTGACTGGCTTGGCGGGCGCCTGATGCCGGTCTTTTCGGGCATTCTTGTCACCCGGCCCCTAAGCGATGCGGAACTGGCCGCACAGGGCTGGACAAGTGATCTGATGGCTTTTGACAGCCGCATTCTGCTGCATTATTTCCGCAAGCTGCCTGATAACCGGTTCCTGTTTGGCGGACGTGGCGGCATTACCGCGACCGAGGCCGCCTTTGCCGCGGGCAAGCAGGACTTGCTTGATAATTTCCATCGCATGTTCCCGGCCTGGCGCGATATTGAACTGACCCATCACTGGAACGGGCTTGCCTGTCTGTCGCAAAGCTGGCGTCCCTACATCGGGCGCGTCCCCGGTCATCATGATGTCTGGACCGCACTTGCCTGGCATGGCAATGGTGTGGCGCTGGCCAGTTTGGGCGGCAAGATGCTGGCGGAATGCATGCTGGGCATCAGCGATCAGGAAGATCTGGGTGCTGTTCTTGCAACACCGATGCAGCGTTTCCCGCTGCCAGCCCTTCGGCGCGTTGCCCGGTCGGTTGCCTATCGCTATTACGGTTTGCGCGACCGTTACGCATAACAGGTTTGCCCGACCGGCGGCGGTGATCTGTTTGCGCCCCGGGTCAAAGTGACATATGTCATATTCCAACATCGCGGATTTGCGTAAAACTGCGGTCTATCCAGCGAACCACGGGCCATGTGACATGTCTGAAAAACAGCCTACCCTTGCCGAAATCAAGGAACGCCGCGAAATCGCCACCCGCCGTATCAAGGAAGATACCGGGATCGATCACGACATGATCAAAAACATCGTTCACGGCTTTTATGCCAAGGTTCGCGAAGATGAAATGCTCGGTCCGGTATTTGCCGAAAAGGTCGAAAACTGGGACCATCACCTTGATCGCATGGTGATGTTCTGGTCATCGGTTGCCCTTGCCACTGGCAATTATGACGGCCGCCCGATGCAAAAGCACCTGCCGCTTAAAATCACCCGCCATCATTTTGATCGCTGGCTGCAACTGTTTGCGCTGACCCTTTCGGAACATTGCAAGGAAGCCGCCGCACGGCATTTCATGGAACGTGCGCTGCGTATTGCATCAAGTTTTGAAATCGGGATTGCCGCCCATAATGGCGTGATCCTTGGCAAGGGCGAACGCTATGATCCGGTTTCAAGCTGGGATCCGAAGTAACGCCTTGCGGCTTTCTGGCAAAAGGCGTGCAAGTGCGCTTGATAACCAAACCACATCTTTTTGATCTGAAACACTTTCTGACAACAACAGACTAACCACATCACTGCGCATTTAAACGTGGTGACATCTTTCACAAATCCATAATATCAACTGAGTTGACAAATATCTCTAATTGCTGTTTCCTCCGGGCATGGAAACACATGAACCCTCATCAACCGAAAAACTTTATCGCGCCATTCAGCTGACCCGTCCGCTGCTGCGCAATATTGCCGCCTATGTGGAACAGGAACTCGGCAATAGCGGAGTAACCGTCGGCCAGCGCGCCGTTATGGAAGTTCTACATGATGGCGAGGCCATGACCGCCCCGCAATTAACCGAGCGCCTTGAACTCAAACGTCAGTTCGTTGCCCGGATGCTGGCGGAAACGACCGAGCTTGGCCTGACGACACAGCAAATAAATCCCGATCATGCACGTGCGCATTTCCATGTTCTGACCGATCGCGGACGGGCGGCAATCCGTGCCATTCGCAATCATGAAATGGATATGCTTCAGGAACTTGAATGCCTGTTTACCGTTGAAGAGATAGACACACATTTTCGGCTTCAACAAAGTATGAACCGCTGGTTTGCAGACCGGGCGTCTGCACCAAAGAACGCGAACCCCAAAGAAACACGGAGAAAGTGACGATGTGGTCTGCGCTCCTGATTATTCCGATCGTGATTGTTGCCCTTATTGCCTACACAATTTACGGTCATCATCGCCACCTGGCCGCAAGTACCGGCGCCCCAATTGAAACCGCGCTGCGCCCGAACACCGCCCTTTTGATCGTTGATCTGCAAGAAGATTTTACGTCCGACACCGCAAAGAACGCCTATCCGGTAGACAGGCTGCAAGATGCGTTTGTCGCGATCAATGATCTTGTTGAAACCGCGAATGCCGCCGACATCCCGGTGATTTCCATTCGTCAGAAATTTGACGGATTTTACATCAACCTTCTGGTCAAATTGTTTAATGAAGGTCGCGGTGGCGCATCATCGGACGGGCTAGCCCTTGATGACCGGATCGATGGCGATGTTGACCACGATATTGTCAAATCACGCGCCGATGCCTTTCACGAACCGGAACTGGACCGGGTTCTGGCACGCCATAATGTCGGCAAGCTGATCATTGTAGGGCTTGATGGCGATTATTGTGTCAACGCGACCATTCAGGGGGCGCTTAATCGTGGGTATGACGTTTCGATAAGCGACGCGACCACCTTGGCCCTCAACCCCGAAAGCTGGCTTAAAACAAAATCCCGCCTGATCGCCGCGGGCGTTCATGACGGGATTGCAAAGCACAGCGCACCAAAAGCAGATCAGGCTAAAATTCTTGATCCGGTCTGATCACGCGTGATGATCACAGCTTGTCGCGGATCGAATACCACAACATGGCCGCCACCAGCATCGGGAACCGCAATGCCTTGCCACCCGGGAAAACCGGGGTCTTGATATTGGCCATCACATCGAACCGTTCCATGGTTCCGCCCACTGCATCGGCCATGATCTGACCGGCAAGGGTCGCCATCGCCACCCCGTGCCCGGAATAGCCGCTGGCGGTAAAGATATTATCCTCGATCCGGCTGAAGAACGGCATGCGGTTCATGGTGATCGCCAATGTCCCGCCCCAGCCATAATCGATTTTAACGTCTTTAAGCTGCGGATAGACTTCCAGCATATGGGGCGCGACAAACGATTTGATGTCCTTGGGGAAGGTATAACCATAGGTCTCCCCGCCGCCAAACAGCATGCGTTTATCGGCACTCAGCCGGTAATAGTTGATCACGAACTTTGAATCTGCGACCGCCACATCATCGCGGATCAATTCACGCGCCAAATCATCGCCCAGCGGTTCGGTCGCAATGATGAAATTGTTGATCGGCATGACGCGTTTCGCGACACGATCATCAAGCGCATCAAGATACCCGTTACAGCCAAGGATCAGTTTGTTAGCGCCAACAACGCCGCCATCCCTTGTTTTCACCGTTACCTTGCCAGCCTGACTTTCATAGGATGTCACAACGGAATTTTCAAAAATCCGCGCCCCGGCTGCACGTGCCGCATCGGCAATCCCCAATGCGAAATTCAGCGGATGAATATGCCCAGCCCCCATATCCAGCGACCCGCCGTGATAAAATTCCGATCCCAGCATGGCGTGCATTTCATCACGATCCACGGCCCGGATCTGGTCATAGCCGTATTCGGATTGCAGCTTTTCAACATATTCATGGGTTTCCGGGACAAAACGCGCCCGATGATCGGCATGAAGGATGCCCGGCTTCCAGTCGCATTTGATATCGTGTTTGCTGATCAGGGATTTGACGATATCCTTGGACTGTTCGGCGATATCCCAAAGTTTGCGGGCATCATCGCGCCCGACCATTTTTTCAAGATCATCCTGTTCGCGGCGCTGGCCCGATCCGACCTGCCCGCCATTACGCCCCGATGCGCCCCACCCCACACGATGGGCTTCAAGCACGATCACATCAAAGCCGCGCTCGGCCAGATGCAGTGCGGATGACAACCCGGTAAAGCCCCCGCCAATCACCACAATGTCACAGGTCTGATCGCCTTCCAGCTTGGCAAACGGGTCGGTCGCATTCGCCGTTGCCGCGTAATAGGATGCCGGATAGGTGCCGTCCCGGTCATTGGCGGTCAGCAGGTTCGGGGTAAACATGAGGAATCCTCATTTTCGTTGAATATTGTGGCTCTATCCTGCCCGATCAGGGGCAGCTATCAAGGGAAAACTGCCTGTTTCTAATGACTTTGACCGGATTTCGCGGATTATGCCAAAACAGGCAACCATCGGGATAAAGGATTGCGTCAACCCGCATCCGCAACGCGATATCTGTCAGCAGAAATCCGTCAAAACCATCCACAACAGGCGGGATGACAAATCCCGCCCGCCGTCATGGGCGGAGTCCTGTCCTATTTGCCAAGACTTGCGGCTTCGACCATGTGCAAGGCGGTCTTGGTCGCAGCACAGCCACCGCGCGCCGTACAGCGCAAATCGGGATGCATCATTGCCCCGATCTTGACGGTCTGATCAACCAGTTCGTCATAGCCAAGAACCGCATCAAACCCGGCCAATACCGCCATCGCCGATGAAAAGGCATGCGAAACACCGGCCACATTGCGGGCATGGCACGGGATTTCAACGTCCCCGCCGACCGGATCACAGACCAAACCAAGCGTATTCATCAAACACATGCTGGCCGCATCAAAACATTGCTGTGCCGTCCCGCCATAGGCCTGGGTCACACCGGCCGCCGCCATTGCCGCCGACGCCCCGGTTTCAACCGAACATCCGCCGCATTCCGCGGCAAAGGTGCCGCGCGCGGCAAACACCGCCCCGATCAGCGCCATGGCCTGAAGCGCATCGGTTGCACCTTCGATATCAATGCCATGACGGATCAAACCATACAGCGTTCCGGGCACCACCCCGGCACTGCCCGCCGTCGGGGCCGCACAAACCAACCCCCGATTGCTGTCACGTTCCATTGCCGAAAGCGCACCGGCAATCGCATCCTGCAATACCGGACCGCCCAGACCATCGGGCAAATTGGCGTCGCGCACCTTGCGCGCCCGAAGTGTCAGGAACCTCATGACGTTATCTTCGGGTTTGGCATCAAATCCCTCGGCCACGACGCGCAGCATCAATTCGCACCGTTCACGAAACAGATCGCGGGTTGCTTCGCGCGACAGACCAAGACGTTTGGCTTCAAGTGCCAAGGCCGCATCGGCAATCGATCCGCCTTCCTGCTGATCGGCAATGGCAATTACCGCATCGCTGGTTGAAAACAGATCATCCATCACACAGACCGGATATTGCGATGCATCGGCAAAGCGCAGATCGGTCACGCCTTCGCGCTTGGCAACCTGCCCCAGAATGTCCATTGCGGGCACGGATTGCAGGGAAACTTCAATGCGTGTGTGTTTCTGATCGACAGCCACCCCCAGCAACATGTTGCCACCACTGGCCAGCATTTCGGCAATGGTGTCGGCATCCGTCACCGCCGCCTCACCCCAGACAAAAACGCTTGCGGTTTTCCCGGTCAGAAACAGGGCCTCGCCATTCATACTGTCGATGTAATACATCCCGCCGCCAACCGACGCCCCGGTATAAAGATCGGTGCGCTGCCCGCCATCTTGCGTTTGCAGGGTCAGTTCAAGATCAACCCGGTTGGGATGGTTGTTATTATCAAGTTCGGTGACCTCGATTGCGAAATGGAACCCTTCGCCGCGCTCCACACGCGCCAGAATGTCACGGTAATCCGCATCGGTCAGCTTGGCTCCGTAAAGACCGGCGGCAAAGTTTTCATCCGAACTTTGCGCCTTGTAGCACGGGGCGAACGAGCCGCGCGGATCGAACCGCACCACCGCCTTTTGCAAGGCCTCTCCATTAGAACATGAAAGTTCGCGCACCAGCTTTGCCATCATATAGGGCGCGGCACAGTGCGAACTTGACGGCCCGCGCATCACGGGACCGATCACGGAATTAAGCAGACTGATTTCTTGCATGGCGGGACTTCGGATGATTGCGGGAAACAACATGCGCATTGCATACAATATTCCATGATGATCACCCGCCATTGCGGCAATTGCAATCTACTTATCTTGCAAACCGGTTCGCGCTTGCGCATTATTGCCCCTTAATCTCACCCTTTGCACAGCGGATCATCCGGTAATGTCGATGTCAATTTGCCTGCTTGTCGGGACGCTTTCGGGTACTGCTGCCGGTATTTTTCTGGGCACAGTTACCGGAAACCATGCCCCATATATCGCAATGGGAACAGCCATGGGCAGCGCGATCGGCACCGCCATCGGTGCGGGGTTGCACCACAGACTGCGTGATGGTGTTGGTGGTGGCAATGGTGATCGCCCGGTCCAACGGCGCGACCTGCCCCGTGCCCGATCGCGGCGGCGATAACATCGCACCAGATAAAAAAAGCCCCTGACCAATGATCAGGGGCTTTGACGTTGTGGCTGTTAACGTTGCTTTGTTTCCCATTCGGGATGGACAAAGAACGGTGCGTTTGATGGCGGTAACGGATCGCGTCCGCGAATAATGTCGGCAGCCTTTTCACCGATCATGATCGTCGGCGCATTCAGGTTACCCGTGGCAATCGACGGCATGATCGAACTGTCGACCACACGAAGGCCTTCGATGCCATGCACGCGGGTCTTTTCGTCGACCACGGACATGTCATCACTGCCCATCTTGCACGAACAGGACGGGTGATAGGCACTTTCGGCATGATCAGCGACCCAGGCGTCAATCTGCTCGTCCGTCTGGATATCCTTGCCCGGTGCGATTTCCGCCCCGCGCAGATCGGCGAAGGCGTCCTGACCAAAGATTTCCCGGGTCAGACGCACCGATGCGCGCATTTCTTCCCAGTCTTCCGGGTGGCTCATATAATTCGGATCAATGATCGGGCGATCTTTGGGATCGCTTGATGCCAGTCGCACAGTGCCGCGCGACTTGGATCGCATCGGTCCGACATGGGCCTGGAAACCATCCTTTTCAGCGGCCTTTGACCCGTTATAGTTAATCGCCGCCGGCATGAAATGATATTGCAGATCGGGGTGTTTGACACCGGCCTTGGACCGGATAAAGCCACCTGCTTCAAAATGGTTGGTGGCACCAAGACCGGTTTTGAACAGATACCATTCCAAACCGATTTTGAATTTGCTCCACGGATCAAGCTTGCTGTTGAGGCTGATCGGTTTGGTGCATTCCATCTGAACATAAAGTTCGAGATGATCCTGAAGGTTTTCACCAACCCCTGGCAAATCATGGACAACATCAATGCCATGTTCGCGCAGATGGGCCGCCGGACCAACACCAGACAGCATCAAAAGTTTCGGCGAATTGATCGATCCGGCAGATACGATGACTTCACGGTCAACAAGTACGCGTTTGAGTTCACCCTGATGGACGAAATCAAGTCCGATTGCACGTTTTCCTTCAAAAACAATGCTTTGTGCAAAGGCCTTGTGATAGACGGTCAGGTTCGGGCGCTTCATTGCCGGATGCAAATAGGCCCGTGCCGTGGACCAGCGCCGGCCTTTATAGACCGTCATATCCATGGTTCCCAAACCTTCCTGGCGATAGCCGTTCTGATCCGGGGTGAATTCATATCCGGCCTGTTGCCCGGCCTTGATCCAGGCTTTGTGCAAATCGTTCCGGCACGCACCGGTGGTCACATGAAGCGGACCGTTGCCGTGATACTCGTCGCCGCCCGGGTCTTCATTGCGGGTATCGGCCTTGCGGAAATAGGGCAGACACCGCGCATAGTCCCAATCCTTGAGCGCCGGGTCCTCTTCGGCCCAGCGATTATAATCCAGTGCATGACCACGCACATAGGCCATGCCATTGATCGAACTTGAACCGCCAAACACCCGCCCGCGCGGTGTTTCCATCCGGCGATTGTTCAGGTTGGGTTGCGGCGTTGTCCAATAGGCCCAGTTATAGGTTTCCGACTGCATCGGATAGGAAAGTGCGGTCGGCATATGAATACGCCAATCCCACCAGTGATCCTTGGGTCCGGCTTCAACCACCAGCACCTTGACATCGGCATCTTCGGTCAGCCGGTTGGCAAGCACGGCGCCGGCTGAACCGGAACCGACAATCACATAATCGAATTTTTCAGTCGTGGTTGGGGTCGTCATATCTGATCCCTTGTTTCTTCAAGCAGTGTGGGCAGCCCGTCACATCAACAATGATGGTGATCAATAAGGCGCCTCGACATCGCCGGTTTCGACATAAACCGACTTGATACGGGTGTAATGTTCGATTGCCGCCCGGCCGTTTTCACGTCCGACACCGGATTTCTTCACCCCGCCAAACGGCATTTCGATCGGCGTGATGTTATAGGTGTTGATCCAGCAGGTGCCGGCCTCAAGACGGGCAACAACGCGGTGACCACGCGACAGGTCCCTGGTGAACACGCCCGCAGCAAGGCCATACTGGGTATCGTTGGCGCGCGTGATGACTTCGTCCTCGTCACTAAATGTCAGGACCGACATGACCGGACCAAAGATTTCCTCGCGCACGATGGTCATATCATCGCGGCAGTCGGTAAAGATCGTCGGGGCGACGAAAAGCCCGCCTTCGGGCATGCCATCGGAAACAGCATGGCCACCCAGAACGCATTTCGCCCCTTCCTGCTTGCCCTTTTCGATATAGGACATGACCTGATCGAACTGGGTTTTGGTCACAATCGGGCCAACCTGGGTTTCCGGTTTTTCCGGATCGCCAAGAACAAGGTTTTTCGACCGCGCGATCAGTTTTTCAATGAAGGCATCGGCAACGCTTTCATGGACAAAAACCCGCGTCCCGTTCGAGCAAATCTGGCCTGACGAATAGAAATTCGCCATCTGCGCACCGGAAACCGCGTTATCAAGATTGGCATCTTCAAACACGATCATTGGCGATTTGCCGCCAAGCTCCATGGTCACGGCCTTCATGCCGCCTGCCGCAACCGATGCAACCTTTGCCCCGGTCGCCGCCGAACCGGTCAGCGACACCTTGTCCACCCCCGGATGTTCGACAAGCGACGCGCCACATTCGCGCGCACCTTGCACAACGTTATAAACCCCGTCGGGAAGACCGGCTTCCTGCAAGGCTTCTGCCACCGCAATCGCCGAAAGCGGCGTTACCTCGGATGGTTTGTAGACAACCGCATTGCCACAGGCCAAAGCCGGTGCCGCCTTCCAGCAGGCGATCTGGATCGGATAGTTCCAGGCACCAATGGCAGCACAAACACCAACGGCCTCCCGCCGTGTATAGGCAAAGTTCCCGGCAAGATCGATATGTTCCCCGGCAAGGCTTCCGGCGACACCGGCAAAATATTCCAGGCATTCGACACCGGAAATCACATCGACAATTTCGGTTTCCTGGATGGCGCGACCGGTATCACGGGTTTCAAGCAAGGCCAGTTCATCATTACGATCACGCAAAATCTGGGCGGCCTTGAACAGAATGCGGGCCCGTTCGGCAGCCGGGGTATTTTTCCAGATTTCAAACCCGGCGCGCGCAGCCTTTACGGCGGCATCAACGTCACCCGCCGTGCTTTCATGTCCCTTGGCAAGAACCGTATTGGTTGCCGGGTTCAGGGTCACCATTTCGGCCCCGGAACCGCTGGTTTTCTTGCCATTGATGAAATTCTGAATCTGGTAAAGGCTCATTTCAAAACTCCTGCGGGCCGCACCGGATCCGGGCAGCCCAAAACTTTGTGTGTTTGCTTGTCTTCAGCGCGCGGGCGAATTGGCCAGATAAAGGCGCATCATATCGAGCACCATTTCGCGCGCCCCTTTTACATCGGCACGTCCGTCCGACAGACCGGAACGCACCCAGATGCCATCAATCATTGCCGCGATTGCAGTCGCGATTTCATCTGCCCGCTGCACAGTCGTCAGCTGGCGCAGCTCGTGGCGCAGATTGGACGCCAGTCGCTGAAAATAGATATTGTTGATACGGCTCAGTGCCTTTGAAAACGGCACCTGCGCCCAGAAGGACAACCACGCCACAGTGACCTGCGGGGTGAACTGTTCTTCGTTGAAGTTGGTGTTCACGATCGCTTCGAGCCGTTCATGCGGGGTCTTTGCCTTGGCCAGGCGCGACAGGTAATCCTTGCGCAATTCCTGCATCAAAAACCGCATGGTGGCTTCGAGAAGTGCGTTCTTGCCGCCGAAATAATGCGAAATAATGCCCGACGACATACCCGCCGCATTGGCGATACGCGCAATTGTCGTATCGGCAAATCCGTGACGATGAATGGTTTCAATCGTCGCGTCGATCAACTGCCTACGGCGCACAGGCTGCATACCAACCTTGGGCATTCACATCATCCAATTCAAAGCGATCCAAAGGGTTAAGCACGATCACAACAGCCTGCGATGCAGTTTTTAACCCTTCGCAATTGACGTCTGACGAATATGCTGTATTTTAATTGAACAATCAATCAATAAAAACACGTCGTCTTTCGCGGCGCGTTCAGCAAAGGACAGGATCCCTTGTTGCGCAGCATTGCGACCGTTTTTGTGATTATTCCGGTCCATACCAACAGGTTCGAGGGAGCCTGATGGCGTGGCTCTGGGCGAGTGTTAGCGACCTTTTACATTACGTTGATGTTCGTCTGGCCTCCGGAACCGAGAGTCTGATGACCGCTTGTTCGCAGTCATTAGTAACCGTTAGGTCCACACAAGGGAGAACCAGAAACATGACCAAACTTTCCACTTTCGGCCGCCTTCTTGGCAGCACCATCGTTGCCACCACCCTTCTGGGTGCCGCATCCGCCAAGGCCGCCGATAGCGAAGCCTGCAAAACCGTGACATTTTCCGATGTTGGCTGGACCGACATTACGGCCACCACGGCAACCGCATCTGTCATTCTTGAAGCACTGGGCTATGACGCAGAAACCGAATTGCTGTCTGTTCCGGTCACCTATACCAGCCTTGCCAATGGCGACGTGGACGTCTTCCTTGGCAACTGGATGCCGACCATGGCAGCAGACATTCAGCCCTATCTCGACAAGGGAACGGTTGTTTCGACCGGTGCCAACCTTGAAGGTGCGAAATACACCCTTGCGGTCAGCAAGAATGCCTATGATGCAGGCCTGAAAGATTTCGCTGACATCGCCAAATTCAAGGACGAACTTGATGGCGAAATTTACGGCATCGAGCCGGGCAATGACGGCAACCGCCTGATTCAGGACATGATCGATGGCGACCAGTTCGGTCTGGGCGAATTCGAACTTGTTGAATCCTCCGAACAGGGCATGCTGGCCGAAGTCAAACGCAAGTCCGCACGTGATCAGTTCATCGTCTTCCTTGGTTGGGAACCCCATCCGATGAACGCGAAATACGACATGGCCTATCTTGATGGTGGCGATGACGTATTTGGCCCGAACTTTGGCGGTGCCACGGTTCACACCAACCTGCGTGCCGGTTACACCGACGACTGCCCGAATGCCGGCAAATTCGTCACCAACCTGAAATTCAGCCTCGCCATGGAAAACGAAATCATGGACGCGATCCTGAACGAAGGCACCGACCCGGCAAAAGCAGCCGCAACCTGGATCAAAGCCAATCCGGATGCTGCCTATGCATGGCTTGACGGTGTCACCACCTTTGACGGTGGCGATGCAAAGGCCGCGCTCAAAAGCGAACTTGGCCTTTAAGTCCGGCAAATGACCGGGCCCTGCCCGATTTTGCTATAATGCTGATACGCCCGCGCCCCGCATGGGCTTTGCGCGGGCGTATCGCATCTTTATTTACTTTGAAAACAACGGAAATTTTCCCATGGAATGGCTCACGGAAACAAAGATTCCGCTGGGACAGTGGATATCGTCCTTGATGGATGGTCTGAACGAACATGCTGATTTCGTTTTTTATACCATCTCGGATGTTCTTGAATTCATTATTGAAAACACCATCGATTTTCTGGTGTGGTTGCCGCCGCTGTTGATTATTGCCGGTTTTGGCGCCCTGGCGGCTGTTTTGCACAAATCCTGGAAGCTGACGGCTTTCACCGTTCTGTCCCTGCTTTTGATTGTCAATCTGGGCTATTGGGAAGAAACGATGGAGACGCTGGCACTGGTGATTTATGCGTCGCTGTTCTGCATGGTGATCGGCGTGCCGCTTGGCGTGGCATCGGCTCATCGGCCGTGGCTTTATCAGGCCATGCGCCCGGTTCTTGATCTTATGCAGACGATCCCGACTTTCGTGTATCTGATCCCGACCCTTATTCTGTTTGGTCTGGGGGTTGTTCCGGGTCTGATTTCAACCGTGATCTTTGCCATCGCAGCCCCGATCCGCCTGACCCATCTGGGTATTTCAAGCACGCCCAAGGCCTTGCTTGAAGCCGGTGAAAGTTTCGGCTGCACCCCGCGTCAGCTTCTGTTCAAGGTTGAATTGCCGTCGGCGATGCCGTCAATCATGGCGGGCCTGACCCAATGCATCATGCTGTCGCTTTCCATGGTTGTGATCGCAGCCCTGGTCGGTGCCGACGGCCTTGGCAAACCGGTGGTGCGTGCACTTAACACCGTGAATGTCGCCCAGGGTTTCGAAGCGGGCCTTGCAATTGTGATTCTGGCCATTGTGCTTGATCGCATTTGCCGTCGCGAAAACACCGAAACAACGGGGCAATGATCATGACCAATGCTGTTGAATTCGATAATATTGATGTGATCTTTGGCGACCGTCAGGCTGAATCGCTCAGACTGCTGGACGAAGGCAAAACGCGCGCTGAAATCGCCGAGGCAACCAACAACGTTCTTGGCGTCGCCGATGTCAGCTTCAACGTTCCCGAAGGCGAGATTTGCGTCCTTATGGGGCTTTCGGGGTCTGGCAAATCATCGCTTCTGCGCTGTGTGAACGGACTGAACACCGTGTCGCGCGGATCGTTGCGGGTGCGCGATGGCGACTGGATGGCCGATGTCACCAAATGCGATGGTCCGACATTGCGCAAATTGCGCCGTGAATGCGTTGCCATGGTGTTCCAGCAATTCGGGCTGCTGCCATGGCGTACGGTTGCGGAAAATGTCGGCTTCGGGCTTGAGCTGCGCGGTATGGGCAGCAAGGAACGCCGTGACATCGTCAATGAAAAGCTGGCACTGGTCGGGCTTGATGAATGGGCGGACAAATATGCCCATGAATTGTCCGGTGGCATGCAGCAGCGTGTCGGCCTTGCCCGCGCCTTTGCGACCGATGCACCAATCCTTTTGATGGATGAACCGTTTTCGGCCCTTGATCCGCTGATCCGTAACCGGCTTCAGGACGAGTTGCTTGATCTTCAGGAAAAGCTCAACAAGACCATTCTGTTTGTCAGTCATGATCTTGACGAAGCCATGAAACTTGGCAATTCGATCGCGATCATGGAAGGCGGCTATGTGGTTCAGCATGGCACCCCCGAAGACATCGCATTGCGCCCGGCCAATGAATATGTTGCGGACTTTGTCGCGCATATGAACCCGGTCAATATCCTGCGCGGTCGCGCCATCATGCAGCGTGTTGCCAAGGATCAGCGCAACGGTTCGGGTGATCTTCAGATCGAAGATGAAAACATCCGGATCACTCTTGAAAACGGTGTTGTGCGTGCCGCAACCAATGGTGCGCGCGGGGAGCTTAAGCTGATCAATTATGACGGCAGCCTTCCGGCCGATCTGGATCCGACCGACAATACGATCATCTTTGTCGCCAAGGATGAAGTGCTGCTTAAGGATTTGATTGATATGCGGTCCATCACCCAGAACCCGGTCATTCTGACCCGCGAGGGCAAGATTTCCGGAACGCTTGGCCGCAAGGAATTCTTTGACAGTCTGACGCAGACGGCAACGGTCGCGGACTGACGTCAGAAATAGTATGATGATAAAAGGGCGTCGCAAATTTGCGGCGCCCTTTTTGTATGATGATTAGCCGCCTGTGACCGGCGGAAACAGCGCGATCTCGCGGGCTTTGGTTACATCGGCATCGGATGTTGCATATTCCTGATCGACCGCAACACGGATGATCGCGGGATCGGCAAGAGCATTGGCGAAATTTTCGCCACGTTCGGGAAGCCAGGCCAAAAGCCCATCAACGGTTTTGACATGATCAGGCAGATCAATGTCTTCTTCGCCAAAACCGATGCGGTCCTTGACCCACGAAAAATAGACCAGTTTCATAAGTGTTCCTGATGGCAAGATTGAATTTGGCGCCATGCTTGCGCAATCGCCCCCAAGACGCAAGTCCCGAAGCCGTGAACGATCCCGTCAGGGATAGACAAAATATCCATCGGGCGCATTTTCAAGGCGTGCGGTCAGGTTATCGATGAAAAACCGTTCTGCCCGGCTGAGCGACATGCGCGGGTTGGTTACAAGATAGATATCAATAGCAGGCGGCGCGTCATAAGGGGGTAAACGCCATAACTGGCCGCGTTCGGTGGCGTTTTGCACCACATGGATCGGCAGTGGCCCGATACCAAGCCCCGCATTGATCAGACGCCGGACTTCTTCAAGATGGGGACTTACCGCAACGACCTTCCCCTTCATCCCTTGCTGGGCGCGCAGAATGGCCACCGGGGCCAGTGCATCCGTCAACTGGTCGGTGGAAAACGACACGAATGCTTCGCTGCGCAAATCGGCAAGCGTCAGGTCGCTTTTTCCGAACAAATGATGGGTCGGCCCACAGAAAAAGCCGAAATGTTCGCGGTACAGCCTGCGATATTCAAGCCTGGGATGCTGTTCCTTGACCAGACAGATGCCAAAACTTGCCTGTTGTGAAAGCACCTGATCAATCACATGCATCGAGGTCGCGACATTGATTTCATAGGTCACTTCGGGATGGGACCTGTTGAAATCAAACAGCGCATCATCAAGAGGCGGAAACACCACATGACTGGCCAGCCACAAATGCAGATGCCCGGTCAATTGATTGCCACTGTCAGACATCACATCGGACAACCGCCCGATCGCCCCGCAAATTTCCCGGCATTCGTGATAAAGCGCCAAGCCCTGCTCGGTGACTTCAAACCGCCCGCGTTCGCGGTCAATCAGGCGCGCACCAATTTGATCTTCAAGCCGTTTCAGGGCGTTACTGACACTGGGCTGGCGCAATAACAGCCGGTTGGCCGCCCCGGTAATCGAGCGTTCTTCGACAATGACCGTGAATGTGTGCAACAGGTTCCAGTCAAACTGGCGGCGCATCAATTCGTTCATTTCATCCCCCGGACCAGTATGGCCAGCCATCCCATAGTTATTGGCTATGGGATCTATTCTACTTATCTATTTGCGCTATGCGCAAGTCTGGGGTGAAATGGTTCCAGAAAATATTTCAACGGCCAAATAACCGCGCACGGCATCGCCGGAGCACAATAACGGGAGGCATAAATGGCCGCAGATATCGCCGGGGCGCGTCGCGCACCCTGGATGCTGTTATCGCCATCACTGGCAACAGTCGGGCTGCTTTTGATCATCCCGATGCTGTTTATCGTCGTCTATTCGTTCTGGTTGCGCACCGCGACCGGGGCCGATCAGGTCGGCTTTTATCTTGATAACTGGATCGAGGTCCTTGGCGACCGGTTCTATCGCGATATTCTGTTTCAAACCTTTGCCATTGCCTTTTACACCACGGTGATCTGTGCGCTGGTTGGGTATATCCCGGCCTATTTCGTGGCCAACACACCGATGAAATCAAAGGCGTTTCTGCTTTTGATGCTGATGCTGCCATTCTGGATCAGCTACATCATCCGCACCATGTCATGGATCAATATCCTGGGCACGTCGGGCGCGCTTAACACCGTGATGCTGTCAATTGGCATCATCGATGAACCGATCCAGATGCTTTATAACCAGACCACGGTTGTTCTGGGTCTGGTGCATTATCTGCTGCCTTTCATGATCCTGAATGTCTATGTCAGCCTTGATGGCATTGACAAGAACCTGACCGAAGCGGCCCAAAGCCTTGGCTGCACCGGATTTCAGGCCTTTCGCGAAGTCACCTTGCCACTCTCGCTTCCCGGTCTGGCGGCGGGGTCGCTTCTGTGCTTTGTGCTGGCGGCAGGCACCTATATCACCCCGATTGTTCTGGGCGGCCCACGCGATGCGATGTTTGCCAATCTGGTGTTTGAAGCCATCGTCACCCAGTTGAACTGGCCGCTTGGATCGGCACTTTCACTCGTCCTGCTGGCCCTTCTGGGCGCGCTGGTCGTCATTTACACCCGCTATCTCGGCATCGATCAGATCGCCAAGAGCTTCAAGTAAGGGAGGTAGATGACAATGTCCGGCTGGTCGATGATCCGTATTGCCACGATCCTTGTTTATCTGTTCCTGTTCGCCCCTGTTGCCGTGGTGATCCTTCTGGCATTCAACGCCAATCAGTTTGGCGGATTTCCGATCGAAGGGTTTTCACTGCGCTGGTTCGAAGCGCTTTGGAACAATGATGCCATCGTAAGGGCGTTCAAAACGTCGCTGTTGCTGGGCCTTTTGACCAGTGCGGTGTCAACAACGCTTGGCACCATGGCCGCCCTTGCCATGGTACGTTATGACTTCCCCGGAAAACGGACGATCTCGACCTTGCTGGTCGCGCCGATCCTGATCCCCGAAGTGGTTCTTGCGGTTGCGTTGCTGTTGTTCCTTCAGGCGCTTTCCATGCCCAAAAGCTTTGGCCTGCTTCTGATGGGGCATGTTGTCTTTACCCTGCCCTTTGTGGTGCTGGTGGTTCAGGCGCGCCTGGTATCGATCCGCCGCGACGTTGAAGAAGCCGCCATGAGCCTGGGGGCCACCCCGGTTCAGACATTCTTTGAAATCACCCTGCCGCTGATGCTGCCGGCGGTGATGGCCGGGATGCTGTTTTCCTTTACGATTTCCTTTGATGACATCACCGGCACCCTGTTCTGGAAACCGGGTGGTGTGGAAACAGTCCCGACCCAGATTTTTGCCATGTTGCGCAATTCCATCAGCCCGGAAATCAACGCGCTTGGTGCGGTCATGGTGATCTTTACCATCGCCCTTCCGCTGATTGCCGCATCGATTGCGCGGGTCATGTCCGCACGCAAGCTTCGGGCATCAAACCGCAAGACACAGACTGCCTAGTGGATTTCAAATATCGCGGGTAACCGCCAAAACCAACAACAAGACCAAAAGACCAACGACCAAGAACAAAACCGATAACGGAACAAATTGTTTTATCAGGAGGCCTTAAATGGACGATACGAAACGCTATGAACGCCTGCTTAATCGTTACCGTGACGGCGATATCAGCCGCCGCACATTCCTGACCGCCCTTGGCGCGGCCGGTGTTGTTGCCGGTGTCACCGGCGGCCCGATGGGCATGCTTGCCAAAAATGCGCGTGCAGCCACCCCGGAACAGGTCCGCTTTGACGGTTGGGGCGGCGTTGTTTCCGAGGCATTCGAAAAATATGCCTTCGCGCCCTATACCCAGAAAACCGGCATCAAGGTCATTTCCGGCACCTTTGGCGGGGCAGATGAATATATCGCACGCGTCAAGGCCGGCCAGCCGGGCGAATTCAACCTTGCCCACCTGTCGGGTGTGTTTGACTATGCGCGCTATCACGGTCTGGAACTGACTTCGGAATTGAACGAAGCCAATATCCCGAACCTTAAAAACGTGATCCCGACCCTGATTGATCCGCTGCGCAAGATCAGTGGCGGCACGCTTTCGGCGGTTCCGTATGATTACGGCACCACGGGCATTGCCTATAACCGCAAATATATCAGCGACGACGAAGCCAAGGCCAAGGGGGCCAAGCTGATGGTCGATGAAGCCTATAAAGGCAAGATCGGCGGTTGGGGTGAATGGAAAACCCGCATCTGGTACGGCGCTCTTCAGTCCGATCAGGACCCGAACAATATCAAGGATATCGATGCGGTTTGGGACATGATCCGTTCGCACCGTGATCTGGCCCTTAAATACTGGAGTTCGGGCGCAGAACTGATGAGCCTTCTGGCCGAAGAAGAAATCTATGTCACCGAAGGCTGGTCGGGCCGCATCAAGGCGCTTCAGGATCAGGGCCATGACATCGGTTATCTTGATCCGGCTGGTGGTCTTGGCTGGCAGGAATGTCTGTTTGTTCTGCGCGGCAGCCCGATGGCCGCCTGTGAAGAACTTCTGAACTTCATGCTTGAACCCGAAGTCGCGATTGCAGTTGCCGAAGGTCAGAGCTACCCGCCGGCCCTTGACCCGAACAAGGTCGATCTTGGCAAAATCATCCCGACCCTGCCGGCGTTCGACCCGAAAGGCACGCTTGCATCGCTTAGCTTCTTTGATCCGGCATACTGGAACGAAAACGAAGCGGACTGGTCGAAAACCTTCTCTCGTGTGCAGCGCGGCTATTAAGGCCCGATTGCACACCTGAACCTGTGTCCTGGCCTTCGCACAACCGGCCAGGACACATCTGCCCCGCGAAGGGACAGGCACATTTATTCTGACAGGGTATCTAACAATGGCAGACACAACCAACGCTGTTGAACTGCAAAATGTCGTGAAACGTTACGGGGAATTCACCGCGGTCAAACGCATGGATCTGACCGTACCTGATAACAGCTTTGTCACCTTCCTTGGCCCGTCGGGCTGTGGCAAGACGACAACCTTGCGCATGATTGCAGGTCTGACCGACGTTACCGAGGGTGATTTGCTGATCCGGGGCAAACGGGTCAACAGTCTTCCGATCCATAAGCGCAATCTTGGCCTTGTGTTTCAGAACTACGCCCTGTTCCCGCACAAGACGATTTTCGACAATATCGCCTTTGGCCTGAAATACCGCAAAGTCGCCAAGGCCGACATTGCCAAGAAAGTTACCGACGCGCTTGAACTGGTGCAGCTTCCCCATGTCGCGGACCGGTATCCCAATCAGCTTTCCGGCGGCCAGCAACAGCGTATTGCGCTTGCGCGTGCGATTGTGATCAAACCCGATGTGTTGTTGCTTGATGAACCGCTATCCGCCCTTGATGCGAACCTGCGCGAAGAAATGCGGGTCGAGCTTAAACGCATTCAGCGCGAACTGGGCGTTGCGACCGTCTTTGTCACCCATGACCAGTCAGAGGCCCTTGCCATGTCTGACAAGCTGGTGGTGATGAATAACGGCATCGTCGAACAGGAAGGCGCCCCGGAAGATGTCTATAACAATCCGGCATCCGCATTCGTTGCCGACTTCCTGGGACATTCCAACATTATTGCCGCAAACCTTGGCAGCCCGGACGCGGCCTTTACCAGTGTTAATCTGCAAAGTGGTGAAACGCTTTTGACCACAGCGGAACAAACCGCCAAGGCCAACGGATCAAAGGATGTCCGCGCGGTCATCCGTGCGGAAAAGATTGAACTGTCAGATCAGAACAGCACCAAGGATGGCAGCATCGCCATTCCCGGCAAGATCAAGACAGTCGATTATCTTGGCCAGCAGGCCCGATATTTCGTTACGGCCAATGGTCGTGACTGGCAGGTGATCAATCCGATTGATGCCCGCCCCCATCAGGAAGGTGCCGATATCTTTATGCATATCGCGGCACGTAATTGTGTGTTGTTGCCCGGTCATCAGGACTAAGGGTCGCTGATACCGGTTCAGGAGAGCCACCATAAATGACGCATGATATGAAAAATCCGGTCGGTCATAACCGGGAATCCCGCCTGTTTTATCAAAGCCGGTCGCGCCGCCCGCTGATTGACCGCGCCGAAGGCGTTTATATGTGGGACGTCGATGGCAAACGCTATATCGATGCGTCCAGCGGGGCGATGGTCAGCAATATCGGCCATAGTGACCCGCGCGTGATTGCCGCGATGAATGCACAGCTTGAAAAGGCAAGTTTCGCCTATCGCCTGCATTTTGAAAATGACGCGGCCGAAAACCTTGCCTGGCGGTTGGCCGAACGTGCACCGGGCGATCTTGAACGGGTGTTCTTTGTTTCGGGCGGGTCCGAGGCAGTTGAAAGCTGCATCAAGCTTGCCCGCCAATACGCACTGGCCAAGGGCGAACCCCAGCGCACCAAAGTCATTTCACGGTTCCCAAGCTATCATGGCTCCACCCTTGGTGCGCTTGCCCTGACCGGCTATACGCCGATGCATGCGCCGTTCGCGCCGATGATGGTCGATCAACCCAAAATCCCTGCCCCGACCTGTTATCTGGATCGTGATGATCTGTCCGATCATGATCGCGGCATCAAATATGCCAACATGCTCGAAGCAGAGATCATCAAACAGGGTCCGGAAACCGTTCTTGGTTTCATCATGGAACCGGTTGGCGGGGCTGCCACCGGGGCGCTGGTTGCCCCGGACAGCTATTATGGCCGCATCCGCGAGATTTGCGATCAATACGGCATTCTTCTGATCTATGACGAGGTCATGACAGGGGCCGGTCGTACCGGGAAATATTTTGCCTGCGAACATTGGGGCATCACGCCTGATATCCTTGCCGTTTCCAAGGGGTTGGCCGCGGGTTATGCGCCGCTTGGCGCGATGATTGCGCCAGATCGTATTGTCGGCCCGGTTCTTGATCATGGCGGGTTTATCCATGGCTATACCTATGCCGGGAACCCGCTTGCCTGTGCGGCGGGGAATGCGGTTCTTGATGTGATTGACGAAGACGGTCTTCTTGAAAATGCCGCAACAAGCGGTGCGGCCCTAAAAGCCGAACTTTCCAAGCTGTCAGATGAATTCACCATGATCGGCGATGTACGCGGCAAGGGATTGTTGCTTGCGGTTGAGCTGGTCAAGGATCGCAAATCCATGGAACCGCTTGATCCCAAACATATGGCGGCCGCCCGACTGGTCGATATCGCCTATGACAAGGGATTGATCATTTACTGGCGTCGCACACGCGGCGGATATCGGGGCGATCACGTGATGGTCTGCCCGCCCATGACCATCAAGCCCGAACAGTTCGACGACATTATGGTGCCATTGCGTGCCGCCCTTGCCGAACTTCAGGATGAACTTCTCGTCGCCGGAGCCTTTTCATGAGCCGGAAAGTTATCATCACCTGTGCGGTTACCGGATCGGTTCACACCCCGTCCATGAGCCCGCATTTACCCATCACACCGGATGAAATCGCCAAGCAGGCGATTGATGCGGCCAATGCCGGTGCATCGATCCTGCATCTGCATGCCCGTGATCCCAAGACCGGCTTTCCAAGCCCGGATCCCGACCTGTTCATGGATTTCCTGCCCAAGATCAAGGCAGCAACCGATGCAGTGATCAATATCTCGACCGGCGGTGGCATGACCATGACGGTCAAGGACCGCATTCGTGCCGCCACCCATGCATCACCGGAAATGGCGTCGCTGAACATGGGAACGATGAATTTCGGCCTGTTTCCGGCCCTTGCGGGACGTAGCGAATGGAAACATGACTGGGAACCGGAATTTCTTGAAAGCAGCCGCGACTTTGTTTTCAAAAACACGTTTTCCGACATCGAGACCATTCTGGCCGATCTTGGCGAAGCCAACGGGACGCGGTTCGAATTTGAATGCTATGACGTTGGTCATCTTTATACCCTTGCCCATTTCGTTGACCGCGGCCTGATCAAGGGTCCGATCTTTATCCAGTTTGTGCTGGGTGTTCTGGGCGGGATCGGGGCTGATCCCGATAACCTTGCCCATCTGAAACGCACCGCTGACAAGCTGTTTGGTGATCAATACCAGTTCTCGGTTTTGGGGGCCGGTCGTCATCAGATGCCGCTTGCCAGCATGGCAGCCGCGATGGGCGGCAATGTCCGGGTCGGACTTGAAGACAATCTTTATCTGCGCAAGGGCGAACTTGCGCCGGACAACGCATCACAGGTTCGCAAAATCCGCGAAATCCTGGACGGGTTGTCTCTTGAAATCGCAACACCGGACGAGGCGCGTGCGATTTTGGGGCTTAAAGGGGCTGACAAGGTCGCCTTCTAGCCCGCCTGAAACGACGAACCAGTTGATACGACAACCGTTTATCCACGTAACAGTGAAAGGCGGCAGCGATGATGCGTGCCTATTTCTCAGACGATCAGTTACGCCACCACGGCAAGACATTCATTGTCGCGGGCGAGAAAAAACCGATCCCCGAAGTCCCCGAACGCGCCGAAATCCTGCATACGGCAATTGCGCGACTGGGGCTTGAGGTCTGTGCACCATCAGATGCGGGCATGGCCCCGATTGCTGCCATTCATGACAATCAATATCTGGATTTCCTGCAAACCATTTACCCGGAATGGATTGCCGCAGGCGGATCGGAGCTGGTGATCCCGAACATTCACCCGTTTGACCGCAATGGCCCCTACCCGCGTCATCATGCCGGCAAGGCCGGTTTTCATCTGGGTGATACGTCCTGCCCGATATCGGAAACCACATGGCAATCGGCCTATGCCAGTGCGCAAACCGCGATTTCAGCCGCCCGTCATGTACGTGATGGCGGTGCGCAATCGGCCTATGCGCTGTGTCGTCCGCCCGGACATCACGCCAGTTCCAACCTTGCCGGCGGGTTCTGTTATCTGAATAACAGCGCGATTGCCGCACAGGAATTGCGCGAAAAACATGACCGGGTGGCGATCCTTGATGTCGATCTGCATCATGGCAACGGCACCCAGCATATTTTCTATGAACGGTCCGATGTGCTGACCCTTTCGATCCATGCCGACCCGATGGATTTTTATCCGTTCTTCTGGGGCAATGCCGAAGAAATCGGGGCCAAGGACGGGGTTGGTTTTAACAAGAACTATCCATTGGCACTGGGCAGTGGCGATGAAGTGTTCCTTGCCGCACTTGACCGGGCGATGACTACGATTGACGAATTCGGGGCCGATGCGGTGGTGGTCGCACTTGGTCTTGATGCATCGCGCGATGATCCGTTTGGCGGCCTTGCTGTCAGCCCGGATGGTTTTTCCAGGATCGGTGAAAAAATTGGCACCCTTACCTGCCCAACCGTGATAGTGCAGGAAGGTGGTTATGTTAGCGTCACGCTGGCGGAAAACCTGTATCAGTTTCTAAGCGCCTTTGGCGCCACCAACAAAAACATTTCGATATCAGAAGGCCCCAAATGACCCATTCAGACATCCTGATTATTGGCGGCGGCATCGCCGGTATGTCGGCCGCATATTTTCTGGCCAAGGCGGGAAAATCCGTCACCGTTCTGGAGCGCGAAGATCAGCCGGGCTATCACAGCACCGGACGGTCCGCCGCCCTTTATAGCGAAACCTATGGCCCGAAAATCATCCGCAAGATGTCGACGGCAAGTCGCGATTTCTTTTTGAACCCGCCAGCCGGCTTTACCGAAAACCCGATCCTGACCCCGCGCGGGATCATTATGTATGCCGGTCCGGGCGAAGAAGCCGAACTTGATGCCCTGATTTCCGAAGGCCGGGCAAACGGCGCGAATTTTACCGAACTGACCCCGGATGCGCTTAAGGAAATCGTACCGATCCTCAATACCGATCTGATCGCCAAGGGTGCGCATGAACCCGATGCGATGGACATTGATGTTCATGCCCTTCACTGGGGCTTTATCCGTCAGTTCAAGGCCGTGGGTGGCAACCTTGTCATCAAGGCCGATGTCAGTGCGATTGCCAAAGCCGGTGACAATTGGCAGGTCACCCTTGCCAATGGCGATGTGCATAGCGGTGCAATCCTTGTGAATGCCGCAGGCGCCTGGGCCGATGACATCGCCACCAAGGCCGGTGTCAAACCGCTTGGCATTGTGCCAAAACGCCGGACTGCCGTGATGGTGGATGCGCCCGATGGCATGGATATTCATGGTCTTCCGATGGTCGCGGCCCTTGATGAAAGCCTGTATTTCAAGGAAGACGCAGGCCGGTTGCTGGTATCGCCTGCCGATAAAACCCCGACCGAACCCCATGATGTGCAGCCCGAAGAACTTGATATCGCCATTGCGATTGATCGTCTGATGACCGCGACCAGCGTTGTGGTCCGTCGCCCTGGTGAATCCTGGGCCGGGTTGCGCAGCTTCTTTGCCGATGGCGATCCTGTTTCAAGCTTTGATCCGCAAGATGACAGCTTCTATTGGCTGGCCGGTCAGGGTGGCTATGGCATTCAGACAGCCCCCGCCATGGGTGAATATGCCGCAAGCCTGATCTGTGGCAACGGCATTCCGGCCCATATGGAAAAGCTTGGCGTAAGCGAAGATGCCCTGTCGGCAAGCCGCCCGACACTTGCATCAGGCAAATGATCAAATACCGGCAGGGATGAAAGCCCCCCGCCTGATGGAGAAAACAGCATGACCGGTTTTGATCGCGCCACCCTTCGCAAGGCGGTTGCCGACCGCACATCACAGGCGATTGATGATCTTTGCGCATTGGTGCGTCATGACAGTCTTTTGGGCAATGAAGCATCGGCGCAAGACTGGATCGCCGATCAGTTTACCCAAATGGGACTGGATGTTGAACGTGTGACGATCGACATCGACGCATTGCGCGATCAGCCGGGCTTTTCCCCGCCGGTTATTGACACCTATGACGGACGCGAAAATGTTGTCGGCTTGCACCGCCCGAAAAATCCGACCGGTCGCAGCCTGATCCTGAACGGGCATATGGATGTAGTGCCGACCGGACCGGTCGATCAATGGCGTCGCGGTCCCTTTGATCCGCATGTCGATGGTGACTGGCTTTATGGACGCGGTGCCGGTGATATGAAGGCCGGTATCATTGCCTATTGCCATGCCCTTCGGGCACTTCATGATATCGGGCTTGAACCCGCCGCCCCGGTCACCCTGCAATCGGTGATCGAGGAAGAATGCACCGGCAATGGTGCACTTGCCTGTCTTCATGCCGGGTATCGTGCCGATTGCGCGATCATCCCCGAACCGTTCAACCAGACCCTTATGACCGCGCAGCTTGGCGTGATGTGGTTCCAGATCCATGTTTCGGGAAGCCCGGCGCACGTTCTCGATACCTCGGCCGGAAGCAACGCGATTGATGCGGCCTTTGGCTTTTTTGAAGTCCTGAAAGAAGTCGAGGATATCTGGAACCACCCGACCGACCGGCACTGTGCATACGGGGCGCATGTTCACCCCGTGAACTTCAACCTTGGCAAGATCGAAGGCGGTGAATGGGCATCGACCGTGCCACCGGTATGTACGGCCGATATCCGTGTCGGTTTCTATCCGGGGATGGAGCTTGCAAAAGTGCGCGAAACCATCGAGATGGTCAGGCAAAGCGCGCTTGATAATCATCCGGCCTGCAAGGGTGCAAAGATCGACATCACCTATCGCGGTTTCCAGGCCGAAGGATGCGAGATGGATACCAATCATCCGATGATGACGATGATTGGCGATATCCATCAGGAAGTGACCGGAAACGCGATCAAAAACTATGCCTCGACCGCGACCACGGATGCGCGTTTCTTCCAGATTTACGGCAAGATCCCGGCCACCTGTTACGGGCCCAAAGCCGAACGGATTCACGGCATTGATGAACGGGTTTCAATCGCATCGATGATGGAAGTCACCGAGGTCCTTGCGCTGTTCATTGCAGACTGGTGCGGTGTGCAAAAGCGTGGTAGCTAAACCCGAATAAATTATTCAATTTTGTCACCAAAGGAGAGCTTCATGAGCGTTCAACGTTTCCACACCGGCCCGCGTATGAGCCAGGCCGTTGTTCACGGCAACACCATCTATCTTGCAGGCCAGGTTGGCGATCCCAAAAGCGACGTGACCAACCAGACCAAAGAATGCCTGGCAAAGGTTGACGCGCTTCTGGCTGAATGCGGTTCGAGCAAGGAAAACATCCTGTCGACCACCATCTGGCTGGCTGACATGAAAGACTTCGCTGCCATGAACGAAATCTGGGATGCGTGGGTACCGCAGGGCCACACCCCGGCGCGTGCATGCGGCGAGGCAAAGCTTGCCACTCCGGAATACCTTGTCGAATTCATCGTGGTTGCGGCAAAACCGTAATCGGATCGATCCGAACACAAAAGCCCGGCATATCCCCATATGCCGGGCTTTTTGTTTGGGATGCTTCGGGTCAGGCCCCGTGTTCCCGGGTCACAATCACGGAACTGGCTTCTAGTGTCCGGTGGACCGGGCATTTATCCGCGATTTCAAGCAGCCGTTTGCGCACGTCATCGGTAAAATCACCATGCAGGGTGATCAGGCGTTCAAACCGGTCAATCTTGCCCGACTTGCCGATTTTTTCCGACGCACATTCCGCGCAATCATCCGCGTGAATTTTCTGATGGCGGATTTCAACCCGGATGCCATCAACCGGTATTTGTTTGTGATCGGCATACATGCGAAGCGTCATGACCGTACAGGCCCCAAGCCCAGCCGCAAGAAAATCATAGGGTGATGGACCGCTATCAAACCCGCCGACATTTTCCGGCTCGTCGGCAATCATGCGATGCTGCCCGGCAATGACCATCGACTGGAATTTGCCAAGACCGGTTTCGCGCACCACCACGCCTTCGGCCGGTTCCGGAATGTCTTCCACGGCTTTTGGAATATAACGCGTCGCCCATGCGGCAATCACCGTTGCCACATATTGGGCATCATCGGGATTGCGCAGCAAATGGTCCGCATCATCAAGGGAGACAAAGCTTTTGGGATGTTTGGCCGCATCATAAATCCGCCCGGCATTTTCAATCCCCACTGTCTGATCCATCGGCGCATGCAAAACCAGCAACGCCTTGTGCAGCCCGGCCACCGATTTTTCGATGCTGTGATTGCGCAGATCATCGACAAACTGCCGCTTGATCACAAAGGGACGCCCGCCAAGCGATACTTCCGCCTGCCCGTCGCGGTCGATATCGGCAAGGTAATCGTCAAAATTATGGGTGACATGTTCGACATCGGCTGGGGCACCGATGGTGGCAATTGCCGTTGCCTCGGGCACGCTATCGGCCACGGCAAGAACCGCCGCCCCGCCCAGCGAATGGCCGATCAAAAGTTTGGGCGCGGCAAATTCATGACGCATGAAATCCGCCGCGCGTCGCAGATCTTCAAGGTTCGATGTAAAATTGGTCGATGAAAAATCCCCGCCCGATCCACCAAGCCCGGTAAAATCAAATCGCAAAACGCCGATCCCCTGCAAGGTCAGGGACTGGGCAATTTTGCGCGCCGCAGTCAAATCCTTGCTGCAGGTAAAGCAATGGGCAAACAGCGCATAGGCCCGCACCGGCCCGACCGGCAAATCCAGCCTTGCGGCCAGTTGCGCGCCATGGGCACCTTCGAATGTCAGTTTGATGGGCTTGACCGGCATTGATTCCTCCGCGTTTGCAAACGAAAAACGGCTTTGATTACATGGAATTCACGCTACAGTTTTGATCGACAGTTTCCACCATAACAAGCGCCCCACATCATGACCATTCTTGAAACACCGCGCACCATCCTGCGCGAAGCCAACCACGACGATGCCCCGTTCATCCTTAAGCTTTTGAACGAACCGGGCTGGATCCGGTTCATCGGCGATCGCAACATCCACGATCTTGCCGCTGCGCGCGATTACATCGATCTGCGCTTTCGCGAGAATTATGAAAAGCTGGGATTTGGAATGTGTGTTGCCGTTGAAAAGGATACACAAAGCCCGATTGGACTGATCGGTTTTGTCAAACGCGAAACCCTTGATGCGCCCGATATCGGCTATGCCGTGACCGAGGCCCATCAGGGCAAGGGATATGCCTACGAAGTTTGTTCTGCCCTGCTTGATCATGGCTGGAACGTCTTTGGCTTTGACAAGGTTTACGGGTATTGCCTGCCTGACAACGGCCCATCCATTCACATGCTGGAAAAGCTTGGCCTGACATTCCTGCGTGATCAGGATGTCAATTTGTCGGGCGAGATGTGCCGACTTTATATGGCAACCCGCCCATAGGCCCAAAAGAAAACCCCGCATCGATGACTGCGGGGTTTTCCATTTTACTTGCGCCGAATGCCGATTTTGCGTCCGACCCCGGACGGGATCGGAAGTTCGGCATGGGCTTCGCGGATCCGGTTAAGGGTCGTCATGATATCATCGGGAAACGGGGCCGACCGGCGTTCCGCCATATTGATATGCATGGTGATGATTTCGTTGGTCGAGGCCAGCCAGCCTTCGGTGCCATGGCGCATTTCATGATACATGTGAATGCGTTTCTGATCGCAATCAAGCACCCTTGTATAAATGACGAACGGGTCATCCTGATGAATTTCCCGATCATAGGTCACATGCATTTCAAGCCCGAAAGTCGACCCGCCGCGCCGTTCGGGATAGGTATATCCCATCCCCACCGCATCAAGAAACGCCATCGATCCCAGATCAAAGGCAACAACGTAATAGCCGACATTCATATGCCCGTTGAAATCAATCCATTCCGGTTTGATTTTGCCGCGAAACGCTTCGAGCGGTTCCGGTGCGAACAGATCGGCACTGATCATTTTTCGACCGCCTTTACCACGGCGACTGCGGCAAAGAAATCTTCAAGCGAATGACCGACCGATTTGAAAACGGTGCATTCCCCGTCGCTTTGGCGTCCGGAAACGTCCCCACGCGTCAGACCGAACAGATCGCCCAGAATATCGGTTTTGGCGATCGCACCACTATTGATCGCCTGAACCACATCACCGCCCTCGGCACTGGCCCCTTCGAAGCTGTCGACAAAGATCCGGCATTTTGCCATCACGCCATCATCGGTTTCGCGCATGGTTGGTTTGAAAGCACCAACCAGATCAACATGGGTGCCGTCGCGCAGCCAGTCACCGCGCACAAGCGGTTCGGTCGAAAGGGTGGCGCATGAAATCAGGTCTGCGGACTTACAGGCCGTTTCAAGATCATCAGTACCCGACGCATTGAAACCAAGTTCGGCAATTTCCGCGGCAAGCTTTGTCGCCTTATCGGCATTGCGGTTCCAGATCGTGACGTTTTTGATCGGGCGCACCGATGCATGGGCCTTGATCAATTGCGGGGCCATCGCACCCGATCCGACCATGACCATATCAGTCGCATCCTTGCGCGCCAGATAATCCGCTGCCAGGGCCGATGCCGCGGCCGTGCGGCGCGTGGTCAGTTTGGTACCATCAATCACGGCGGATGGCTGACCGGTTACCGCATCCAGAAGAACATAGGTCCCCGACACCGCCGGAAGATTGCGCGCCGAATTCCCCGGCACCACGGCGGCGATTTTCACCCCCGCGGCCCCATCCTTTTGCCAGGCCGGCATGATCAGGAAAGTCGCATCATCCTCGTTGCTGCGTTCCATGTTGAAATGGCTGCGCAGCGGGGCTTCGCACCCTTGGGCAAATCCGTTGCGCAGGGCTTCGACCAGGTCCCGGGGCGATACAAATTTGTCGATATCTTCAGCAGTGATGAAACGCATGTGCCTTCCTGTAGAATTATTTTTGATTTCAGTTTGGTAGCGGACGTTTTTTATACCACGTCAGGACCGCCCCGTCACAGGATGAGCACCGGTTTTTTATGCTGTTTTTTATGGAAATTGCCGTCGTTTAGGGCAGCAGAAACCGCTTGAGATGCCCAAACAGTGAGCCTGTGCCCAAAAAGACTTCTTCAAGCACGGTAAAGTGGTTTGCCCCCCATGCCTTATAGACCGGGACCTTGTGCCCGGCACTACCGCAATAGGCGCCATAGGCATCACTTTGACGAACGAATTCCGGGCTTTCATTACCGCCGACAATCACCATCATCCGCACATCCACCGGCACCGCATCAAGCATCGGCGAGTTATCGGCCGCAGACGCCGCATCAAGCCGGATGTCCTCATTCAGCGTCGTGTGACGGACCGGTTCGAGATCAAACACACCCGAAATCGGAACAACGGCGGAAAATGGTGCCGGATCGCCAAGCGTTTCTTCCCAGTCATGGGTGGCAAGACGGGCTACAATCTGACCGCCCGCCGAATGGCCGGAAATCGAAATGCGGTCACGATCACCGTTAAAGTCTTCGATATGGCGATAGATATAATCAATGCAGCGCACGGCTTCGTCGGTGATATCAGCCACCGTCACATCCGGGCACAGATCATAATTCGGGCAAATCACGGTAAACCCGGCCGCCACCAGATCACGGGCGACAAAGGCGTAATCCTTTTTGTCCTGGCTGCGCCAATATCCGCCATGGAAAAACACATGAACCGGTGCCCCTGGTTCCGATGCCATGAAAACATCCATGGTTTCCTTGGGACCGTCGCCAAAGCGGACATCGATCTTGCCGCCAAGCTGGGCACGCGTTTCATCGGACAGTTTCACAAACCGTTCGAAATGGGTCATGAATTCCGGCACGGTTTCGCGCGGATTATATTGCCATTCAAGTTCAGCAGATGTGAAACCACCCCAAGCCATCGGCACCTCGGACATTGCGGGACTGAACGCCACAGGATTTGACGTCCTGTTTCGATCTTTCTTCAATTTTACCCTGTTTGCAATCACTTCGCATAAGGGATGCGTATTTTTACGCGTTTTCATACCCGGTGATTGATTGGTCGGGACCGGAATGCGAAACTGATGGAAACAAATTTTATATCAACCGGATAGCACCCCATGTCCCTGCCCCGTTCCTGCCCGTTTCCGTCCACGGATACCGATCGCACCCGTATCTGGGAAATGCTGGTTTTGCGTGATATTGCGGCCTTTGTCGCCGCCGACTGGTCAATGGTCGAGGATGATTTCAAGGCAGACGGGTTTTACGCGATTGATGCCTGCAAATCCGATAACCCTGATGACTGGAAAATGATGTTTCCCGATCTTGGCGCCTATCGCGATGAATGGCTGCGCCAGGCCGTCGAAGCCCAAAAGATCGACTTTGTCGAGGACCTGTTTGACGGGGTATTTCGCGCCACCAGACTGGAAAAAATCGACATCACCGGCAACCGGGCACTGGTGCGCAAACATTTCAACGGGCGCATCAAAAAAGCAGACGGCACAGAAGACCGTCTGCTTTGGAAAACCCATTATTACTGCGAAAAGCAGACGGATGGAAAATGGCTGATTACCGGGTTTACCGGCTATCTGCCCAACCATGACCCGGCGTAAATTCCGGGCTCACCCAACATAGTTTCTTTTGATTACAGCACCTTGCCGCGCGCTTCCACATCGACGGTTTGGATTGCATCACCGCGCACCAGATGCACCTGATCAAGCATATTGCTGACCACGCAGACATGGTTGGGGATGATTTCAATCCGTTCGCCAATTTCAAACGGGGTCAGACCCGCGTCAAAATGCAAAATGCCGTGTTCTTCGGAAAGCCCGACCACTGCAACATCGGGATGACCAACCACATAGCCATATCCGTCAAGTCCCAGAAGATCAGATGTCAGAACCTTGGACCCGGCATCAATGATCGCGCGGCCCGGGGCCGGAAGTGACACGATTTCGGTCAAAACACGAAGCGCACAATCATCTTCCGCACACACACCACGCGCCATCAGCGACCGGTCATTATAGATATAGGTTCCAATACGGTATTCGGTGATATTGGCGACCTCGTGGGCCTTCCACATGTCGGGGGTTCCGCCGGAACTTCTGATCGGGCAGTCAATGCCTGCCGCCGCAAGATTGGTCATCGCATCCCCAAAGAATGCGGCAACCTTGTCACCGCCCCCGGCCGCCGGATAGGTCATCAGACCGACAAATGATATGCCCGGAAGGCCTTTGATCTTTTGCGCAAGTTCCAGGGCCGCCTGCGGGGTCTGAACGCCGCAGCGCCCACCACCGGTATCGCATTCAATCAGGATTTCAAGCGGCTTGGCACTATCGGCAAAGGCACGCGACAGACCATTGATCACCGGCAGGTTATCGGCCACCACGCGAAGGGTTTTGACCCGATCAAACAAAGCCCGCAGACGGGCAAGCTTGCGATCCCCCAACACGTTATAGGTCAGAAGAATGTCATCCATGCCGGCACCGGCCATGACTTCGGCCTCGCCGATTTTCTGACAGGTAATCCCCTTGGCCCCGGCATCAAGTTGCTGTTTGGCAAAGGCCGGAAGTTTGTGGGTTTTGATATGGGGGCGCAGCGCAATCCCATGCTTGTCGCAATAGGCCTGATAGGCATCGATATTCCGATCGACCGTATCAAGATTGACCACCGCACAAGGCGTATCAAGTTCGGGATATTGCGGTGAACGGGTCATGAAAAACGTCCTTTGATATTCGGTGGTGACGCGAAGGGTGCAGTGGCAATCGACAATCAGCTTGCCTTTTGGGCAAACGGATCATCGACAATTGGCCAAAGCGGACGTTTGACATGACGGTATCCGTTGGTTTTCGGATCCGACGGATAAGGACCATGCACATCGATATAGATGATCTCGCCCGCGATCTTGGCGAAGGCATCGTAGAAGTGATTGGTCGATTTGATAAACAGATATTTTTTTGATTTCGGATCGATGCCCATATTGGAAAACAGGCTGGGATCGAAACTTTGCGACCTGTTGGTGTTCAAAATGACCTCACCGCCGCCCGGAAGTTCAATCACCGCGCAATCGCCAAGCGGCACGATGCTTTGGCCGAAATACTGCCAGGCATCGCGTTCAAGCTTTTTGACCACCACCTCGGCATCAATGGGTGCGCCCGCATGGGCCCCGGTTTTCCCGCCAAAGCGCAGCGGCAATGTCGCGCCCTCGCCAGCCGAGAAACAGGTCTTTACCGCCATCGGATCCCAAAGCGTGCCAAAGGCATAATCGGAAAGCCCGCGCTCCATCACCGCACGCAGTAAAATCGTGCTGTCGCCCGGAACACCGCCACCCGGATTGTCCCAGACATCGGTCAGAACAATCGGCTGTGCATCGGATGCCAGTGCCTGATCAAGGGCGGCTTCGGGTTTAAGGAATGTCGGACGGGTGGCCCCACGGAAACCAAACAACTCAACCCCCAGGTCTCGTGCTATCTGTTTGGCTTCCGCAGGGTTATTGTTGGTGGTGACAACGACCTTGGCCCCAAGATCGGGAACGTCACCGGCCATAAATCCGTGAATGAACGATATCGACAGGATATCGCCCGTGCCTTCCATATCCTTTGCCCGGTCGATAAAGGACCGCATCGGTTCGCGCGACGTCGGCAAAACTTCGATCATGTGGCAGTCAAACACCGCCTTGGTCGGGGTGATTTCACCACGCAATGTGCGCAGGACAAGATCAACAACCGCCCGGCCGGTTTCGACAAAATCGGTATGGGGGAATTCCTTGAACGCCACGATAATGTCGGCATTGTCGACCCGAAGTGCTGTCAAATGACTATGCGGGTCGAAACTGGTGCCGATCACGACATCCGGACCGACCAGATCGCGAATGCGCGAAATCAGATCGCCTTCGCAATCAAGATAATCCTGGGCCACCATTGCCCCATGCAGGCCAAGGATCACGCCATCAACGGGCATGGCTGCGCGCAATTGACCAAGCACCTCGTCACGGAGTTGTTCATACGTCTCGCGGCTGACCAACCCGCCCGGTTCGGCCCAGGTTGCGGTTCCTTCGATCAGTTCCCAGCCTTCCTTGGCTGCGCGAAGACGGCCTTCGGTAAAGACGGCACTGCACAGCGTCGGTGTGACCGGATGTTGGCCGGGAGGTGCGTAAAAGCTTTCCTGAAAATCGGAAAAATCAGTTCTTAAAGGGGAAAAAGTATTGGTCTCGGTTGCAATCGAGGCGCAAAAAATCCGCATGGCCCGTGCCTTTGTTATTGGTCTTATGAAATTGGAAAATGGAATCCGAAGGGGCAGAACCCTGCCCCTTCGGCAGATGGAACGGCTTATTCCATGTAACGGCTGGCGTTGGCCTTATCGACTTCCTGCTGGAACAGGTTCAGAAGCTTGACGCCTTCGTCACCGAGGCTTTCCTGAACGTGTTTGACCACGACCGGCTGGGTTGCTTCTTTGAACTTTTCACGGTCTTCAGCCGACAGTGCGGTGATTTCCATTTTGTCCTTAAGACCGGCAAGACCACGATCAGATGCCTCGATCACGCGCGAAACACCACGGCTTGCAACAACGCAAGACTGCGCAGCGTAACGAATGATTTTCTGCTGATCGGCGGTCAGGCCATCCCAGAAGGTTTTCGACAGCATCATGGTGTAAGGCGAGAACAGGTGGTTGGTCAGCGTCAGGTAGCCCTGGACTTCGTTGAACTTGGCAAAGGTCACGGTCGGAACCGGGTTCATCTGACCATCGATCACACCGGTCTGAAGGCCGGCATAAACTTCACCCCAGGCCATCGGGTATGCTTCTGCACCCAGCGCCTGCATGATTTTCTGATGCGACGGCAGCGACATGGTACGGATACGGATGCCTTTGAAATCTTCAAGCGTCGCGATGGAATGCTTGGAGTTGGTCACAGCAAAGAACCCACCTGTATCGGGGAAGCCAAGAACCTTGACGTCACCAAGGGTGCCTTCGATATCCGATGCAAGTGCCGAACCGAACGGACCGTCAAACACATCATAGGTCGATGCGTTGCTGTCGAACGCGAATGCAAGGTTCAGAACATCAATGCGCGGATAATAGGATGCCAGCGCACCGGTCGAGGTCAGCGTCGCCTGAATCAGGTCATCGCGCACCATCTGAACATGTTCGGCAGCCGAACCAAGCTGGTTGGACGGATAGACTTCGACCTTGATTTCGCCATTGGTGTCAGCTTCGACAATATTGGCAAAAACCGCGGTGCAGGCATGGGCCGGGTTTTCAAACGGGTCGGCCTTGTTGTCATGCGCGAATTTCAGAACCTTGGTTTCGGCAAACGCCATCGAGGTGCTGCCCATCAGCATCGCAGTGGCCAGGGCAGCAGCGCCCAAACGCTTTACGGTTTTCATTCTTACCTCTCCTTGATGTAACGACTTTATGGTGTCCGGCATCTTGTCTTGGTGCGCGCCCCGGCCCGGACTGACCGGGGCTGTCTTCAACCCGCAGGCCTAGCGGAAGCCAAGCAGTCGCGGTATCGCGAGTGCCAGATCCGACCAGAAGGCAAACAGGAACAACACGCCCAACTCGGCCAGAAGGAACGGCCAAAGCTGTGCAGCGATTTTTTCAAGTTTTTCACCCGTCACTGATGACAGCACGAACAGACATGCCCCGACGGGCGGCGTCATCAGCGAGATATTGAGTGCAAGGACAAAGATGATCCCGGCATGGATCGGGTCCATCCCGATCTGAAGGGTCAGCGGAACCAGAACCGGCGCCAGAATGATCAGAATGGCATTGATATCCATCACCATGCCGATCATCAAAAGCAGCCCGACAATCATGAAGATCACGACATAGGGGTTTTCCGAAACGCCCAGAACAAGGCTTGCGACTTCTTGCGGGATGCGGTTGAAACTCAGCCACCAGCCAAGAATCGACGCAAAGGCAATGATCACAAAGATCACCCCGGTTACACGGGCGGTGCGCACCAGCATCTTGAAGAAATCCGCAAAGCTGAGCGCGCGATAGATGAACACCCCGATAAACAGCGCATAGCCGACGGCAACCGATGCCGCCTCGGTCGGTGTGACAACCCCGCCAAGGATCCCCCCCAGGATGATCAGCGGCATGATCAAGGCGGTGATCGATGATTTGAAAATCTGCCAGATTTCGAGAAGTGTCGCCCGGCGTTCATTTTTCGGCAGGTTCTTGGCACGTGCAGTCACGGCAATCACGGTCATGCAGATCAGACAGATCATCAGACCGGGCAAGATCCCGGCGGCAAACAGACCACCGATCGAAACCCCCATCAGCGACCCATAAACCACCATCAGGCCCGACGGCGGAATGGTCGGGCCGATGATTGATCCGGCCGCAGTAACCGCACAGGCATAGTCGCGGCGATATCCGCGTTCAACCATCGCAGGCACAAGCGTCTTGCCAAAGGCCGCCGCATCCGCGGTCGCCGCCCCGGTCAGACCGGCAAAGAAGACCGATGCCAGCATATTGGTGTGCGCAAGACCACCGCGCATATGCCCGACAAGGGCTTGGGCGAATTTGACCAGACGGCTGGTAATGCCGATATGGTTCATGATTTCGCCGGCCAGAATAAAGAACGGCATGGCAAGGAACGGGAATACGTTCAGACCGTTAAACACCTTGCTTGGGCCCTGGGACAGGAACATCCCCCCGCCCATGTCAAACAGGCCGACAACGCCCGCCACACCAAGGGCAAAGCCGATCGGCATGCCCAGAACCATCAGAATAACAAAGATAATGGCGACGATCATTCTGCGCCCTCCGCAAGATCAACCGGGATGAAACGGCCCTGATCACGCAAGGCAACAAGAAGAAGCTGGATGGCTGCCAGAAGTGCCGAAACCGGCACTGCGGCATAGGGAAGTGCGAGCGACATGCCGAAAATCATCGCCTGTCGGCGCATACCGCCTTCGGCAAAACCAAATCCGTAGATCGCCAGATACAGGAAGGCTGCAAGCGCAATCAGATCGACAAGAAACAGGATGGTGCGCTGGATCGGCATTGGCAGGCTTAAGACAAACATCCCGATGCCGATATGTTCGCGGCGCGCAATCCCGGCCGAAATCGCCAGAAGTGCCGCCCAGATCATCAGATAACGGGCAAGTTCTTCGGGCCATGGCAATTGCCAATGGAAAATGTATCGGTCAATAACCCCAAGCCATACATCAAGAACCAGAACCAGCATCAGAACCGCGATCACGCGTTCGACACCCCAGTTCAGGCCACGGCTTAACATTGCTGCAATGGTTTCAACACGGCGTAATGCCATCTTCGCCAAACTCTCCGCTGATGAATCTTTTGTGTATTTTTTCTACATATTGAGTATCATTTTGTAGCTTGTCTACACATTTTTGACATTAAAAGCACAATTTTTCGGCTATTGACCGAAATTTGAAACTGATTTAGGTAGTTAAACTACATTTTAAACGGGATATTGTTTTTACAACGATCCATCAGCCAAAGCAGGGAGTTTTCAATGGCGATCAAACATTATGGCAATGAACGCAGCGGTGCCGGCGGACAGAAATTGCCGTTCTCACCCGCAGTTCGCGCAGGCGACTACGTCTATATTTCCGGTCAGGTCGCAATGAAGGAAAATGGTGAAATCGCCTATGGCGGTATCGAAGACCAGACCCGCCTGACCATGGAAAACGTCAAGGCCGCACTGGCATTGGCCGATTGCACGCTTGATGATGTCTTCAAGATCAATGTCTGGCTGGCCGATACCCGCGATTTCTGGACCTTTAACCGCGTTTATGCCGAATTCTTCCCGGGTGAGCGTCCTGCACGTTCCACGGTACAGTCCCAGATGATGGTTGACGCAAAGATTGAAATTGAAGCTATCGCCTACAAACCGGAAAAGTGATATTTCCCAAAGGGGTGCCAATTTTGGCACCCCTGCCCGACCTTTGAAACAGAACCGGACAAGACCCATGCAACCGACGGCCGACATTATCAGTTTGCTGCGTAACCAGTCGGGTGAGTTCCCCAACCGGGAACAGCTGGTTGCCAATTATGTCAGCGAGAATCTGGAAGCGGTTACCACGATTGCCCTTTCCGATCTTGCCAACAATGTTGGCGTCAGCGAACCGACGGTCATTCGTTTTTGCCGGACACTTGGGTGTGACGGGTTCCGTGATTTCAAAATGCGTCTGGCGCAGAACCTTGCGGTCAGTATGCAGTATCTGACATCCGAAGACATTTCGGATGACACAACAGATGCAGACGTTCTTTCAAGTCACGTTCTGGGCGTTATCATCGACAATTTGCGTCTTCTGCGCGAACAGATTTCATCAAGCCAGGTCGATCAGGCCGCCGACATTCTGGTCAAGGCACGCCAGATTGCGTTTTTCGGCGTCGGGGGTGGTTCGACCACCGTGGCGTTTGATGCCGCGAACCGGTTTTTCCGTCTGGGCATTCCGGCACAATCGCAAAGTGACGGCTATTTGCAACGCATGCTGTCGTCAACGTTGGGACCGGACGATGTGGTTTTTGCCATTTCGACCAGCGGCCGCCCGACCGAGCTGATCCATTCCGCCGCCATTGCCCGGCAATATGGTGCCAAGGTCATCTCGCTGACCAATCCTGACAGTCCGCTTGCTGCGGAAAGCGACCTTGTCATCGGGATAGAGATGCCTGAAAACCCCGATATCTATAAACCCACGGCAACGCGCCATGCGTTTCTGGCCACCATTGATGTCATCGCCACCGCTGTTGCGCGCCGCATGCCAGATCAGGCAAAAGAAAAGCTGCGCCGTATCAGATCATCCCTTCTGACGGTCAATCTGCCGACCGGGCGCCAGCCCATCGGGGACTAGGCGCGCCCACCAAATTTATCTGCCCCGCACAAAGGTTACCCCATGCCCCAGATCGCATTTATCGGTGAATGTATGCTTGAACTTTCCGGGGTACAGCCCGGGTCTGTTTTCGGCGCTGCAAAGCTTGGCTTTGCCGGGGATACGTTGAATGCCGCGACCTATATGGCGCGCACCAGCCGCCTTCTTGATCCGACACAATCGGGGACGGCTGCCTATATCACGGCACTTGGTCGCGATGCCTATAGCAATGCGATGATTGCGGCCTGGCAGGCCGATGGCATTGCGACCGATCTGGTCCGCCAGGTCGACGGCGCCCTGCCCGGTCTTTACACCATCCAGACCGATGCGACCGGTGAACGAAGCTTTTCCTATTGGCGCGATCAGGCCGCCGCCAAACAGGTTCTGGCGGGCGGACATGACCAGACCATCAAAAATGCTTTTGCGCGCTTTGACGGGCTTTATCTGTCGGGGATCAGTCTTGCGATCCTGTCGCCTGCTGACCGCCAGAACATGATCAGGCTTGTCGCCGAATATGCGAACCAGGGTGGTAAGGTTTACTTTGATACCAACCATCGCCCACGCCTTTGGCCTGATGCCAAAACCGCAATCGAGATCTATCAGGCGATTGCGCCCTATTGTGACACGGTACTTCCGACCTTTGACGATGACGCCGCCCTTTTCGGGGACATATCCGCGCAACAGACGGGCCAAAGATGGCTTGATGCCGGTCTGCGCGAAGTTGTGGTCAAATCGGGCGGTGCGCCGACCTATTGGTGCAATCGTGACGGACAGTCGGGCTTTGTGACCCCGCCCGTGATCACCGACATTGTCGATACAACATCGGCCGGTGATTCCTTTAACGGGGCGTTTCTGGCGGCACGGTCACACGGCAACAGCATCGAAGACGCCATTGCCGTCGCCCAAAAGGTCGCAGGAAGGGTGATTTGCCGCCACGGGGCGCTGGTTGATATCAGCGACCTGAAATTCGGCTAAGTTCGCCCCGACCTAGTAATCCAGCCGGTACTGAACACCCGCCTTGCTGTCGATTTCGGTGGTTTCACTGGTGACGCTGATATTTGGTGTGACTTCGATTTCGACTTCAACCCCGCTTGATCCCGGTGTTGATCCGGCCTTGGTGCCGACATAGACGCCCTCGGTCAGGTATTTGCCGACCTTGACCTCGGGCCCGTTTTCACCGCCCCCGACCTGAAGCACATCGGCACCGATAAAGCGCCGGACACTTCCGACCACATCAAGCCCACTGCCCCCGCCTGAAAGCTCGTTCACGGCACTGGCCAACTGCACGGCTTCGACAGCACTCAGGCTGCCCTGGGATTTGCCAAACAGGACCTGGGACAGAATTTCATCTTCGGGCAAGGACGGTACCGACGTCAGAACCAGTTCCGGATCGCTTGACGGTCCCTGGAACCCGGCGGTGACTTCCAGATCGGCCGTGGTATAGACGCCTTTGATATCAAGCATCGGATCGGGTGGTGATCCACCGGCAAAGGTGATTTTGGAATCCTTGATGACGAATGTCTTGCCGATGATGTCAAGCTGCCCGCGCAAGGCGGACAATTGACCGACAATGCTGGGGTCATCGGTGGTGCCCGAAATTTCAAGACGCCCGCCCCATTCGGAATCGAGCCCCTTGCCGCGCACGAACAAGCGGCCGGGAATATCAACGGTCACGTCAAGATTACCGGAAAATCCGTTATCCTTTTCAGCTGCCTTGCGGGCTTCTTCCTTTTCTTCCTCGTCAGGCAGATTGGCGACTTCGATCGTCGGAACCGATTCCGGCAGCGCGAGCGACAAATCCACCTCGCCACGCTGAACGGTAACCATGCTTTCGATATCGGCACTTTCCTGATTGCCGGTGACCTTGGTGTCAACATCGGCCCAGAATTGCAATTCATCGACCCGCGACAGGGCAAAATTGCGCAAGGTGGCGGTTACGTCATAGGCCGCCTCGCCGCCATCCTTCATCGTCAGGTCAACCGATGCATCAAGTTTGCCGTTGCCTCCATCGGTTGCGGTGATTGACGGGATCGAAAGCCCGTTCTGATCAAACTCGCCTGCCAGCGTGACCTGTTCAAGGATCGTGCCATAAACAAGGTTCTCGTAATGCCCGTCAGACAGGCCGAGATTGCCTTTCCAGCCGATATCATCAAGTGTTCCGGCAACATCAAGTTCCAGATTGATCGTGCCTGATACCTGATGATCCGGCGCCGGTACATAGGGCCAGAATTCGGCAATTTCGCCATTCATCCGCACACTTGCTGATACCGGTGCGGCAAGATCAGGACTGAAATTCTGCGCAAGGACCGAAACCGCAAGCGGGACTGTCCCCTGCGCCGACAGGATTTTGACATCACGATTGCCAAGATTGGCCGTCCCGTTAAGGATCCCCTTGGCAAGATCAAGGTTAAGAACCATTTCAAACGGCTCCATATCCTTGACCGTGTTTGCGGTAATGCCACTGATCCGACCTTTGACGGCAGCCACGGGCAAAGCGCCCTTGGTCTCGCGCAAGTTGGCCGACAGATTTGCAACACCGCTTAGCCCGTCATACCCGGCAATTCGGCCCCATGGCCCCAGATCGACATCATCAAGCGAAAGGTCACCGGCAATCGATTTCTGACCTGCTTCCTGCGCAACCGTTGCCACCAGACGACCGGACCCGACGGTTACATCAGCATCCAGGTTTTGCTGACCGTTTGCTGCCATGACAAATTGCAACGGACTGCGCAGTTTGATGGCCTGGTCACTAAGCGCGAAGTCGAACTTGTTCGCAACCACACGGATATCATCCCCCAACCCGATATTGGCGGCCAAATCCGCCGACATCGGGACATTGCCCTGATAAAATCCGGTCGTGTTCATCGTGACGTCAAAGGCATCCAGCCCACCCATAATCCCGACGGTAACGTCATCAATGGCGATGGGTGAAAAGACGATATCCTTGCCATCAATATCGGCCTTGATGTCGGGCTGGGCAAAGGCATCACGGATTGTCGCGGCGATATTCACATTCTCGATCATTGCCGGATTGCCATCGGGCTGCTGATCAATACGCAACCCTTTGGCCAAGGCCGACAGCGTGACGGTTTGACGCCCGTCTTCCGGCACAAAGCCGATATCGCCACTGATCGTTCCATTGGCAAAGGGCAACCCGAAATCGCCAAGCATTTCGGCATCAAGCTTGGTTAGCTCAAGACTGCCCTTCATCGGGACGGCATACCCCGGCAGAACAAGTTCACCGCCCAGATCCAGAAATTCACCGCGCAACAGAATGTCGCTGATCAACAGTTCATTTTCCGGCAGGCGCACATTCGCCGCGATGTCATAGGCATGCTTGCCCAGATTGAACGAACCGCTATTGCGCAGCGCCAATACCGCCTGATCAGACCATGACATGCGGCTCGATAACACCACATTATCAATGCGTTGCCCGCCGGCTTTGACATTTGGGACGCGCAGGTCAATCTGACCGGGCGGGTCGGCAATATCCCCGTCCAGACGCACTGAAAGCTTTGCCGGTGCAATCGTCACCCCGATATCGGGTGGCACCGTGCCCGGCGCGACATCAAGATCGGCCGTAACAGCAAGACGTTCGAATTCGTTTGTGATGTCGACTTTGACCGGCCCATTGAGCGTTGCGGCATTCACCGCATCCAGATCAACCATCAGATCAAGGTTGGGCAGAAGTGCAACCTTGCCCGAAATCGTCGGGGACGGGCCGACAATCCGGTCAAGATCGGAAATCCCGAACACCGTTTGCGTGCCCGAAACCGTCACATCACTTTTCAGGCCGTCCTGTTCCGACCAGCTCAGATTATCGAGCGTAACCTGCCCCTGCCCACCAAGATCAAGACCGGAAATCGGCGCAAAGATCGACAGATCGGCAACATCACCGACCAGCTTTGCCCCGTTAAGCGACAATGTGTCATCAATTTCAGCAGACCCGTTGACCGCCATTTGCGGCGCAGTCAGCACCAGTTTGCCGACCGATATCCTCGAAAAATCCGGGTTTACCAGCGCATTGAGCAAAAGTTCCTGATCCGCACCCAAAAATGCGCCAAGATCGCTGTCCTGCCAGACGGTGCCCGACGTCGATGCATCAAGGCTTGCCGCAACCGGCCCGTCCCCATCAGATGCCGGCATATTGGCGCGCACTTGCATGCGTGCGATCGTCGAAACCGGTGTTGCAACATCCTGACCATCAATCGCAACGACAAGACCGGGCATGGCAAGATCGCCATTGGCCTCGACCGACAGTGCAACCTGCCCCCAACGTACCGTATCATCAAGCAGCCCGGACAGAGCCGGATCGATATCACCATCCAGCCGTGCGGCAATCAGATTTTCAGCCAGATCAAGATGTGCTCTTGCCGACAGATCAAGCACATCTGCCATCGCCACCGTGATGCGATCAAGGGCAAGTTTTTGATCATCCGCATTAAATGCCCCGCCAATGCCAAGGGCAATATCCCCCCTTAGCGGTTCGGGCAAATCACCGGATATATGGTCAAATGTCTGAACCCCGCCATCCAGCGAAAAGGCCAGAACATCGGATGACAATTGCACACCGACTTCGCTGGTCAGCGCCCCATAACCGCCTGCGGTCAGTTCAAGTTTACCGTTCCAGTCATCGGCCGGACCATCCCCGGCAAGCTTGATGCGCACACCGGGTGCAATATCGGGTGTCACCCCCGCAAGGGTCATGACCACACCTTCGCGGCCCAGTTCCCCGTCAATTCTGGCCGACAGTCGCTGTTTGGGGCCATCAAAATCAAGATCGACAACCAGCTGATCGCTACCACTATCAAGTGGCTGCAAATTCAGCGCAGCTGTCGCCGAAAGATTGGTGCCGATCGCGCCATTGGCCTTAAGGCTGTATAAAAACCCCTTGCCCGAAACCGGTTCAACCAGCGCAATTTCGCGAAGATCAATCGCATCAACCGACACAGCAAGCGGCAAACTGAACCCGCCACCGTCATCGGGGGTTTCGGCATCGGGGGTATCGGGAAGACTGCCATCAGGAAGCACGATACTGGCCGTTTGCAAACCGACGTGATTGATTTGCAATTTCCCGCCCAAAAGGGCCAGCGGCGACCAGTCAAAATCGACCTGGTCAAGATCCAGGTGAAAGCCGTCTGCCGGGCGTTGCATTCGCAAGCCATCAAGTGTCAGCCCGGTCCACAAGCTGCCCTCGATCCGGCCAAGCTCAAATGAACTGTCAGTCGCAGCCGAAACCGTTTCATTGATCATCGGCGTCAATGCGCGCAATACCGGGCCGGTCCCGGCAATCCCGACAACAGCAGCCACGGCAAGGACGGTACCACCAAAACCGAACGCACCGTAACGCGCCCATTTCAGGGCTGGTTTACGGCGTTCATGTTCATGCGGCTTATTCTCTGACGGAAGTTCAGACCTGGTCAAAATGCCTGCCCCAGACTGATATAGAATTGATAGTCATCATCGACGTTTTCACGCTTATCAAGTGGCACGGCAACGTCAAAGCGCAATGGCCCGACGGCAGTGTAATACCGGAAACCGAGACCGGCCGCCCATAACAGGGAAATGTCTTCGGGTTCACTGCGCGCATAGACATTGCCGCCTTCGACAAACGGCACGACGCCGAAACTTTCGGTGACCCGGGCCCGGAACTCAAAACCGAGTTCAAGAACCGAACGCCCACCAAGCGGATCATGATCATCATCAAGGGGGCCGACTTTCTGATACTCATAACCACGGATCGACCCGCCGCCACCGGAATAATAGCGTTTGTTCGATGGCAAATTGCCGCGTTCCTCGCCAATGATTGTCCCGGTCCGCGCCCGTGCGGCCAAAACATAATCGCCGTCATCATCAATCGAAAGATATTGCGACCCGGACAGCGACACCGATGTGAAATTGGTATCATGATCGGTCAGCCCCATATAGGGCGACACATTGATTTCAAACCGCGTTCCGCGCGTGGGATCAAGCGGATTGTCCGTATTGTCATGGCGCAGGATACCGCGCAAACCGGCAAGGTAGAATTCCTCGTTCGGGGAATCCGACCCGGTCAGGTCGGAATATTCCGCCGTCACGCCAAGGGTCGTCGACCAGTTTTCACCAAGTGGACGTTCGACACCGACAAAACTGTCAACCGTTGCACCCTGATAGGCATCGGTATCGTTGTTTTTTGCATTCGCCTCGGCCACCAGGGCCTGTTTGCGTTGCAGGAATTGCGGTTTTTTGAATTCTGCACTTAGACCCTGTTCAAGGCTTGAGGCATCGGCACCAAGCCGCAACCGTTCACCGGCACCGAATAGGTTTCGATGTTCCCAGAATGCGTTGGCACCCGGACCATCCGCGGTCGAAAAATCAACCCCGCCGCCGATTGACCGCATTTTGCGTTCGACCACATTGATTTCAACGGGGATCTCGCCGCTTTCGCCCACCGGGCCTGCGACCTTGACGATGACACTGTCAAACAGGTTGGTCTGCGCCAGATCGCGCCGCGTTTCGCGCACCCGTTCAGGACTGTATTGCTCGCCGACCCGCCAACTGCGATATCCCGCGATGAAATCCTGATCGACCTCGTCGGCACCATTGACCGTGACCGCGCCGAAATTGGCCTTTGGCCCGGTTTCAAAGGCATATTTGATCGAAATGGTTTTCTGTGCGGTATCGGCCATCACCGTGCGCTTGGTCGCCTTGACCAGCGGATAGCCCTGATCACGCAGGATATCGACACCGAATTGTTCGCCAAGAATGATCGGTTCCGCCGTGGCGCGCTGACCGATTTGCAGGCGGGTTCTTTCAAGTTCGGCATCGGTTGCCGGGCGTTCGACGACTTCGTCCGGGCGCACAATCACCAGGTCAACCGACGCAATCAGATATGGCGCACCGGTATCAATCATATAGGTCAGAACAAGCGGTGTGGGTGCGCCATCGCCATTCTCACCATTATTACCGTTGTCACCGTTTGCACCATTGTCGCGGTTATCAGCTTCATCAACCGTGTCTTGCAATGCGGTGCCATTCACCGTGTCATTTGCTGTGACATCGTTATTTTCATTGTTCTCGCTGCCCGCCGGATTGCCGTTTTCTTCGACGGGCGCGTCATCACCGGTTTTTTCGGTGATCTCGAACGTGATCTGGCCGTCATAGAATCCGTTGGATCGCAGAACCGCCTGGAACCGTTCAACATCATCTTCGGCCCGGCGTTGCAGTCCGGCACGCGATGCGGTCGGGCGTGACTGTAACCGGCGCGCGGTACTGACCGCGTTCAATGCCTCGATCAGTTGTTCTTCATGATCGTCAATGCCGGTCAGTTCCACCTCATAGGGAATGGTGGTGCGCAGATCAGCCGGGGCTTGTGATTCGCCATTGCCAAACCCGAAATCCAGCCCGCCAATTCCTTCGTCAGATGAGCACGCAGCCAGCATCGTTCCCGCCATCAATAGCGGAACGATCGCAGCAGATCGCCCATATGATCCAAATTTGCGGCGGATGCGGCTTGTCAAACGTCATATCCCTTGTGCTTTGTATCCGGTCAGGTGACGCCAGTTAACATCGTTTGGCGTTCTTTTATACCCTTTGATCCCATCAGGGATTGTTGCAAACAGAATTGTTGTTATTTTCAAAACAGCGAACTGAAAACACCATATTTTCATTCATCTTACAGGTCGAGTGTCACCTGTGCCACTTCCCATGAAAAAATGGCATGGCTGTGAACAATATTCGCACTTGTGAGCTTTTTGGTTTGAGCGTACCGGGAGTTGCGCGCAACATATGCATCACATCCAATCGCAGGAGGTCCGTCTCGTGGCTTCGACCCAGACCAATACCGTCATTATTCGCAACGCAGTACGTGCCGACCTTGATGGGCTTTGCGCCCTTGAGAACGCCAATTTTCAAAGCGACCTGATTTCGCGCGCCTCCTTTTCGCGCTTCTTGCGTCAGGCATCTGCGCGTCTGCTTGTTGCGGATGCCGGCGATGCCGATAAACCGGCTATTGTCGGATACGGATTGCTGCTGTTGCGGGCCAATGCGGTCGTCGCCCGGATTTACTCGCTTGCGATTTCACAGGAATGGCGCGGCAAAGGTCTTGGCACACAGCTTCTGGCGGGGCTTGAGAACCTGGCAATGGATGCCGGTTGCCATCGTATGCGCCTTGAAGTCCGGGTTCAAAACGACACCGCGCGCAATCTGTATGAGCGCCACGGCTATCAGAAGGTCGCCGATCTTCCGGGCTATTACGAAGATGGCGGTGACGGCATTCGCCTTGAACATGCGCTCTATGACGGTCAGACCGATGTCACCCCGGCGGTTGCCACCGGTGCGCCGCTGATCCTTGTTGATCGCCTGTCCGATCAGCGTTTTGCTGTTTCGGGTGCGCGCGTCATGCGGGTGCGCGACTATCTTGCGCTTGATCACGGGGTGCGCAACCGCCGTGTGATCAACCTGTGCCAATCCTATGAATATCTGTCGCGCGGCTATTATTGCAGTCTTCTGGCTGCTGCACGCGCCGAACGTGTCATTCCCGAGGCCGATGTGCTTCTGGACCTTAACTGGAAGCGTCTTCAGAAAACCGCGCGTTCGGAACTCAGCCCGCAGATCATTGATGCGCTGGCAAAATCGGGCCATGGCCCGGAACAAGCACCGGACCATATTGATGTCTATTTCGGACGCACCGCCGACAAACGGTTCCGCCAGATCGCCGAACGGGCGTTTGATCAGTTCCGCTGCCCGATCCTGCGCCTGCATCTGAACAAGCAGGACCGCAAGATTTTGCGCGAAATCGAAGCCCCGTCCCTGGGTCAGCTTGATGACAGCAACCTTGCCGAATTTGAAGCAGCCCTTCGCGCCTATTTGCGCGGACGTGTGCGCAAGCAGGGCAACGTCACCCCGCCGACCGCACTGGTCGCGATCCTGCATGACCCGGACGAAGTTTTGCCGCCGTCAGACAAGGAAGCATTGGCAAACTTTGTTCAGGCCGCATCCGATCTTGGTGCCAAGGCCGAACTGATCACGGCCAAGGATTTCCATCATCTTTCGGAATTTGATGCCCTTTTGATCCGCGAAACAACGGCCCTTGATCACCACACCTATCGCTTTGCCAAACGCGCGGTAAAGGAAGGCATTCCGGTGATTGATGATCCGGACTCGATGCTGCGTTGTACCAACAAGGTTTATCTGGCCGAGTTGCTGCGCACCCATCGTATCCCGGCCCCGAAAAGTGCGATTTTCGACAAGCGCCGCATTGCCGAAATCGGCCAGCAATTCAGCTTCCCGTCGGTTCTTAAAGTGCCGGATGGCTGCTTCTCGCGCGGGGTGCGCAAGGTGAAATCCCCCGAACACCTTAATGAAGTCGCGACCGAGATGTTCAAGAACTCGGAACTTCTGGTCATTCAGGAATATGTCGAAACGACATTTGACTGGCGTATCGGTGTTCTTGGCGGCGAGCCGATCTTTGCCAGCCGCTATTTCATGGCGCCCGGCCATTGGCAGATCGTCAAACATGAAGATGACGGCAAAAGCTTCGAGGAAGGCGGGTTTGAAACGCTTGCCGTTGAAGATGCGCCCGCCGATATCGTTGCCACCGCCCTTGCCGCGGCCCGTCTGATGGGCGATGGCCTTTATGGTGTGGATGTCAAGGAAACCCCGCATGGCCCGATGGTGATCGAGGTGAACGACAACCCCAATGTCGATGCCGGGGTCGAGGACGTGGTTCTGGGCATGGAGCTATATCGCCGCATCATTGCGCATCTTCTGGGCAAGATTGCCCGCCCCTGAATTCGCAATCGCACAATAAAAAAGGCCGGGTTTACCCGGCCTTTTTTTCTATGAAGACGGCGGCTTGCAGTTTGTCGCGCCCGTATCTTGCCATCAGATCAAACTCGTTGCGCAGGATCGGCACCGACAAACAATCACTGCCATTAAACGGTTCGTGATCATCGCCGATATCGGGATCACTCACATAGACAAACCGGTCGTCAAAGCCCGACACCACGACCCAATGCGGGATCTTGTCACCGTAAATGCGGTACTGGCTGATCAGGACCAGCGCCATCTTTCCCTGTTTGGCGCGTTCTTCGATTTCGGCTACACCAAACGGTCCAGTCGTCACGGCAATGCCGGCATCCTGGGCCTGACGGGCAAAATCATAATGCACCAGTTCGACCACTTCGCGGTTTTTGGGTTTGCGCACCGTATCAACAAAAAGCGGCCCGTCGCGGCTGCTTAGCACCTCGGCACCAAATCCGCGACGATTGGCCGCCAATGCCAGTCCCAGCGGACCACATCCGCCGTGACCCGATGTCATGAAAACAGTGGTTGCTTCGCGCCACAGGGCAATTTCCAGATTGCGATCAAGTTCAAGTGACGGATCAAGCGCATTCATCGCCATCATCAGGGCCGCCGGGCCACAGGTGAATGGCAATGTCTGGTGATAGAAATGAATGGGGGATGGCAGACGCAGGGCATTAGGTACCAATACCTTTTCCATTCGCAACGCGTCGGAATGATCGGGGTAATAATCCGGATAAAGCGCAAACTCAGTGTAGCCCGCCGCATGAAACAGCGAAATGGCGCGATCATTTTTCTGACTGACTTCCAGACGCAGGATTGGCGCACCGAAATCAAGGCTGAGTTCTTCGGCCCGGGTGATCAATTGCTGCCCGATCCCCTGCCCGCGCCAGTGCGGCGATACCGCCTGGGAATAAAGACGCGCAAGCGCGACATTGCGCCGGAAAATCACCAACGCATAGCCAACCACGCCGTCATCGGTGCAGGCAACGCACAGACGCGCGGTTTCGCTTCCGACAAAGCGTTTGAATGCGCGCCGATTCAGCCGGTCAATTTCAAAGGATTGATCTTCAATTTCGCACAGCGCATCAATGTCGCCAGGCACGGCCAACCGGATATCAATTTTGGCCTTTTCACGCGTATTCAAAGTCACACCCACAGCAGAAAATCTGACACACGGTATCATACCGCCCTGTCATATCGACATGATTTGTAAAAATGCGATAGTGCAATTTTGGCAGGCGTGCCGCGCATTTATGCGATGGGGACCGTTCCCATCGCATAAAGGTCAATAAACGGACAGCCGCACTTAGGCGCGCGCAGCAATGCGCGGCAATAGCGGCGACATGTCATAACCGGCATCGGATGCCGATTTGATAATGTCCTGAACCGGCAGATTTCCGGCATTGGCCAGCGACCACAGGATCGTGCAACGCGTGCCGGTCCGGCAATAGGCAAAGATCGGCTTTTCCGCCGCGGCAAGATTGGCGGCAAATGCGTCGGCATCGGCGTCCGAGACATTGCCACTTGCGACCGGCTGGAAAATTGCCTTGATGCCGGCGGCTTCGGCCTTGGCGGCAATCTCGGCAAAGGATGGCTGGCCCGGGTCTTCATTATCCGGGCGGTTACAGATGATGGTCTTGTAACCGGCCTTGGCAATCTCGTCGATCGCATCAAGTGGCAATTGCGGGGATACCGTCAGGTCGTCGCTCAGGCGTTTCATTTTTCTGTTCCGTTATGTCTTGCCGATGGCGTACCGCAATCTGCCCGTCAAAACGGACATGCGCAGAACACCTTAACTGATACGGATGCCACTATAGCGCGGTCGTTGCAACCGCTTGAACAGAAAATTGTCATGTGCTGACAACTGACAGCAACCCGCACGTCATTTCGAAAGCGGACAGGTCCGAACACCCAGCAACAGATAAAGCGGGCAAAACCGGAAGGCCGCCGTCAATAACATGACAATCCCGGCTGCAACCATTACCCAGCCGAATGTCCCATAGGCCACCATCCCCTGTTCGGGTGTTGCCATAATCAGCGGCAAGGCAATCAGAAACGCACCGACACAGGCACGCAATACACGATCAATCATCCCGACATTTGCCATGACATCCTCCTTGGGCCGTCGCTGTAAGATGACACAAGCATTATATCATTATGTATTGATTTACATTGATAATGATCAATTGGCGGCCAATTCGAAGACATGTGATTTGGATTATTGCCCTTATATGAGCGGCATGTAAAAAGGGGAAAAATCAAAACACATCAAAACACATCAGGAACCGTGCCGTGACGATCGATATCCCCCAGCCTGCTGCGGCTTCATCCGCCCCGGATTATCCCGAATGGAAACACGCCAACCCGGACGGCAGATTTTCAGATTGGCTCAAGGCATCGGTTGCTGAAAACTGGCATCGCGTCACGCATCATCCCTTCACAGATGCCTGGGGTAAAGCGGCAATCCCCAAACGCAATCTTGAAAACTATCTTATTCAGGATCATCGCTTTATCGACCGGTTTGTTGCCCTTCTGGCTGCTGCGGTATCGCGCGCCCCGACCTTGAAGGACCGCATTCCCGGCTGCCAGTTTCTGGCTCTTCTGACCGGGGCTGAAAACACCTATTTCGAGCGATGCTTTGTCGCACTTGGCGTTACCGATGAGGCCCGCGCAACACAGCCCGACTGGCCTGCCACAAGCGATTTCAAACAATTGATGGCCGATGCCGCCAATGGTACCAGCTATGCCGATATGCTGGCCGTACTTGCCGTGGCCGAAGGCACCTATCTTGGCTGGGCGGACCGGGTCAACCGGTCCCTGACAGAGCGTCCCGAGGATTTCTGGTATGCCGAATGGCTTGATCTTCATGTCGGTGCGTATTTTGAAAGTGTGGTTGGCTATCTGAATGATCAGCTTGATCAGGTTGGCCCCACCCTGTCGGCATCGGACCGCAACGGCTGCCTTTCGTTCTTTGCGCGGGCAACGGAACTTGAAGTCCGGTTCTTTGATACCGCGTGGGGATCAGCGCAATGATCACCATTCGCCGGTTTCGCGACGAAGATGCCGCGACAATGACCGACATATATGCCCGGGCGGTCGCCGAACTCGGCCCGAAATCATATGGCCCGGAACAGGTGGCGATCTGGGCCAGCCTGCAACCAAATCCCGATCAGTTCAAAAAACTGATGACCGACGGGCGCTATTGCCTGGTCGCCGTTGATCAGAATGATCGTGCGGTTGCCTTTGGCGATGTTGAACCCGATGGCCATATCGGATTTTTATATGCCAGCCCCGATGTGGCGGGAACCGGGGTGGTTGCCAGCCTTTATGGTGAACTTGAAAACGCCGCCAATGCGCAAAATATCGGCAAGCTCTATTCCGAGGCCAGCGAACTTGCCAAATCCTTCCTGCTTAAACAGGGATTTTCCGTGGTCGAGCGGCGCGACTTTGAAATCAATGGCGTTCCGATCCACAATTATGCCGTTGAAAAGCGCCTGCGCAAACCGGGCCAACCCACTTAAAAAAGGCTGCCAACGGTCCATCGCTGGCAGCCTTTTGAATTTGAGCCCGGTTTGATCAGTCGCGTAATCCGCGTTTGGCCGTTCCCAGAACACGATCGATGAACAAATCCGCCTGCCCGACATAGTTTGCAGGATCACCGACCTGTGTCCAGGTTACCGGCGCGTCGGTCAATTTGGGCAATTCATCAAACAGGTTCGACCCGTTTGCCGATGATTTGGCAATGGCGTCCTTGACCAGCTTGTCCGCGACATCACGCCCGATATGGTCGGCAAGAGCAAAGGTCGCGGCTTCTGCCAGCATCGCCCCGCGCGACAATTCAAGGTTTTCGGCCATGCGCCCGGTATTGATTTTAAGGTCAGGTACCATATCGACGGCCTGCGCCAATGCCGTTCCCGCCGCAATAATGATCTGCGGCAAGGTCAACCATTCCAAAAGCCAGCTTGACCCGCAACGTTCATGATCATGAAGCTGTGACTGGCTGAAGACGCCAAGTTGCCCGGCATTGAAGCGTGCCAGTGTCACAAGCATTTCGGCCTGCACCGGATTGGATTTATGGGGCATAGTGGATGACCCACCGCCCTTGCCCGGCTGGACTTCGGCGATTTCCGATTGCGCCAGCAAAACAAGATCCTGACCCATTTTGCCAAGCGCGCCGGTTAACGCTGTTAACTGACTTGCGAAATCCACCAGAACATCACGCTGCGCATGCCAGGGCATGTCAGATGCCGGAAGATCAAGTTCCTCGGCCAGGTTGCTTTCGACATCGGCGGCCTTTGCCCCGATCGATGCCAGCGTGCCCGCCGCCCCGCCAAAGGACAGCCGCAACAAATCCGCCGCCAAGCTGTCGATCCGTCGGTCGATCCGCACCAGCGGTGCCAACCAACCCGCTGCCTTCAGGCCGAATGTTGTCGGAACAGCCTGTTGTGAACGGGTGCGCCCGATCATCACGGTCTTGCGATGTGCATCGGCATGGGCTGCAAGCGATCTGGCCAGTTTGCGAATGCGCCGACGAATGATGCCGATTGCATCGCGCAACCTTAATACCAGTGCCGTATCAACCACATCCTGACTGGTTGCACCGAAATGGGCGAACCGGGCATCTTCACCGCCAATTTCGGCCTTTAATGCCTTGACCAGGGCCGGGACCGGTACACCGGCACTTGCCGTTCCCGCCGCCAACGACGTCGGGTCCGGATTGAAATCGCGGCAAACGTCGGCAATCCGTGCGGCACTTTCCCCCGGAATGACGCCTGCGCGGGCTTCTGCCGCGGCGAGGGCAGATTCAAACAGCAACATCGAGGCAATCTGTGCCCGGTCATCAAACAGGGCCGCAATTTCCGGATCGGAAAACAGCCCGCCAAGCAGAGCCGAGTCAAAAGGCGAAATCGTCATCAGGTCAAATCCACCATGGTAATCAGGTGCGAATTCATAGTGTCGCGCTGTGCAACGGGTTGGTCAACAACGCAAAAAGAAGCCCCTGCCCGTTCAGAAACATCTGAGCGCACAGGGGCGTCTTTCAACTCATAGGCAAATCGTTCACGGGATCAGACTGCTTCAAGCGCAATCGCAATCCCCTGACCGACACCAATGCACATGGTCGCCAGTGCGTATTTGCCGCCCGTGCGTTTCAGCTGAAGGGCCGCCGTACCGGCAATACGTGCACCCGACATGCCCAACGGATGACCAAGGGCAATCGCCCCGCCATTCGGGTTTACACGCGCGTCATCATCGGCGATGCCAAGATCACGAAGGGTCGCAAGACCCTGGGATGCGAATGCTTCGTTCAGTTCGATGACATCAAGCTGTTCGGTGGTCCAGCCCAGACGTGCCAGAAGCTTTTTCGATGCCGGTGCCGGGCCAAAGCCCATGATGCGCGGGGCTACACCCGCCGTCGCACCACCGACAACCTTGGCAATCGGTTTCAGGCCATATTTCTTGACCGCGGCTTCGGATGCCACGATCAGGGCAGCCGCCCCGTCATTGACGCCCGATGCGTTACCCGCGGTTACCGAACCGCCTTCGCGGAACGGGGTCGGCAATTTGGCAAGGGTTTCAACCGTGGTACCCGCACGCGGATGTTCATCGGTATCCACCACAACCGGATCGCCTTTGCGCTGGGGAATGGTCACCGGGGTGATTTCCTGGGCAAGGGTCCCGTTCTGCTGGGCAGCGACGGCCTTTTCCTGTGAACGCACGGCAAAGGCATCCTGATCCCCGCGCGAAATGTTGAAATCTTCGGCAACGTTTTCACCGGTTTCGGGCATGGAATCCACACCGTACTGCTTTTTCATCACCGGATTGACGAACCGCCAGCCAATGGTGGTGTCATAGATTTCCGCATTGCGCGAAAACGCCGACGTTGCCTTGGGCATCACGAACGGTGCGCGTGACATGCTTTCAACGCCACCGGCAATCATCAGGTCGGCTTCGCCCGCCTTGATCGCGCGTGCGGCAATGATGATCGCATCCATGCCCGAACCGCACAGACGGTTGACCGTGGTTCCGGTCACGGTTTCGGGCAAGCCGGCCAGAAGCGATGACATGCGTGCAACGTTGCGGTTGTCTTCACCTGCCTGGTTGGCACAGCCAAAGACCACATCGTCAACCGCACCAAAATCAAGATCGGGATTGCGTTCAACCAGTGCCTTGAGCGGCACCGCGCCAAGATCGTCGGCACGTACCTGTGACAGGCTGCCACCAAAGCGGCCAATCGGGGTACGGATGTAATCGCAAATATATGCGTCAGCCATTTCTAAGATCCTTGTTATTACTCTTACTGCTGACCCGCGTGGGCCTTGGCGGTACGAGCATGCAGTTCACGAAGAACCTGCAATTCTTTCTCGGACGGGATCGCAGTTTCGGCGACTTCGTCGGCAAACTCAACATCCCAACCGGTATTTTCGATGATTTCTTCGCGGGTTACGCCCGGATGGATCGACGTCACGATGAACTGTTTGCCGACCGGATGCGGTTCCATGATGCAAAGATCGGTAATCAGACGCGACGGTCCTTTGGTATCCACCCCATAGGACGCGCGGTCATCACCGCCCTTGCCATGACCAAGCGACGTCACGAAATCGATCTTTTCAACAAAGCCGCGTTTGCTTTGTTTCATCACCAGGAAAACTTCGCCACAGCTGGTTGCGATTTCCGGCGCACCGCCACCGCCCGGGAGACGGACTTTGGGATTGTCGTAATCACCAATCACGGTGGTGTTGATGTTGCCATATTTATCAAGTTGGGCTGCACCGAGGAAACCGACCGAAATCTTGCCGCCCTGAAGCCAGTAGCGGAACATTTCGGGCACCGGAACCGTGTTCACAGCGGTTTCGCACAGTTCGCCATCACCGATCGACAGCGGCAGAACGTCCGGCTTGGTGCCAATCGTGCCACTTTCATAAATCAGGGTGATGTCAGGTGCATGGGTCAGTCGCGCCAGGTTACAGGCCGCAGACGGCATACCGATACCAACAAAGCACACATCGTCGTTTTTAAGCGCGCGTGCGGCGGATACCGTCATCATTTCAGTCGGGGTATATTCAACCATGATCTTTTCTCCGCTTAGCCTTTGTTTGCTTCACGCTTGGCCGCGAAATCTTCGGGACCGCCATTCATGACATGTTCTTCGATCCAGGCCAGGAAGGCCTCCCGATCGCGGGCAATCGGATCCCATGCCTTGTAAAACGCGTTGTCGCGCTTGTAGTACCCCTGTGCATAGGACGGATGCGCCCCACCCGGGATTTCAACAATCGCGGTAACCGCCCAGTTCGGCAGCATCACAGCGTTCGACGAGATATCGCCGAAATCATCAACGATCTCTTCGACCGTCACGATGGATTTCTTGGCGGCCAGAACGGCTTCTTTCTGAACACCAACGATGCCTTCAAACAGGACATCGCCCTTTTTGTTGGCTTTCTGGGCGTGAACAACCGTCACATCCGGGCGGATCGACGGAACCGCGGCCAGGCTTTCTCCGGTGAACGGGCATTTGATGAACTTGATGTTCGGGTTGACGCGCGGCAGTTCCGCACCACGATATCCCTTGAACACCGCACAGGGCAGACCGGCCGCACCGGCGTCATAGGCATTGGCCATCGCCGCGTGGGAATGTTCTTCGATCTCAAGCTTGTGCGGCCAGCTTTCCTGAACCGCTTCGCGCAGACGATGCAGCGAACCAACACCCGGGTTCCCGCCCCAGGAGAAGATCAGTTTTTTGGCACATCCGGCACCGATCAGCTGATCATAGATCATATCGGGCGTCATGCGGATCAGGGTCAGATCCTTGATCCCCTGACGGATGATCTCGTGCCCGGCAGCATGCGGGATAAGATGGGTGAAGCCTTCCATCGAAATGGTGTCGCCATCCTTAACGCAGGACGCGACAGCCTCTTTAAGCGACATGAAACGTGCAACCACGGTAAAACTCCTGTGGTGTCAAACCAAAACAGAACAAAACAAATTCGGGGCAACTGCCCCGCATCATGCGGGAAATCGGATCGATGGCTGCGACCGCCGGCTTTCCCCAAAGCAGCGGACGCAGCCATCGGACCAGATCGGCCTACACGTCGAAGAACACGGTTTCCGCGTCCCCCTGCATGTGGATGTCGATCCGGTATTCGATCCCGCTTGGGGTTTCGACACGCTTGGCGATCAAGGTGTCGCGACGATCTGCCGGAACCGATTGCAGGACGGTGTCCGTGGCATTCAGTTCAGCTTCGTCGTCGAAGTAAAAACGGGTAAAGGCGTGAACAAGCATGCCGCGCATAAACACGATCACATTGACAAACGGGGCCTGGGCATCGGCAACGACGCCCGGCTTGACCGTATCAAACCAGAAACGGTTTTTGGCATCCGTGCCCGTGCCGCACCGGCCAAGGCCACGGAAACCGGCATCAGCAACATCGACCGGCTTTTCGCTGTAAACGCCATCGGCATCGGCCTGCCAGATTTCGATCATCGCGTCATTGACCGGGTTGCCTTCGGCATCGAACACAGTGCCGGTGATGCGGATATGTTCACCTTTGGCATCCGGACCGGCAACAACCGGGTCGGCGATATCGGTAAAATCATAGCCATACTGACCTGCTGTCAGGCCATAGGCGAAATACGGACCAACCGTCTGTGAAGGGGTTTCACCATATGCCATGACTTAATTCTCCATCGGGGTGCCGTTGCGTCCGCGCAGGACAATGTCAAACTGATAACCCAGCGCAAAGCTTTCCTCGGTCTTGTCGATCGAGAATTTGGCAATCAGACGTTCGCGTGCGACCGGGTCTTCGGTGCCCAGGAAAATCGGATCAAGTTCAAGCAGCGGATCACCCGGGAAATACATCTGGGTTACAAGGCGTGTGGCAAAGCCCGGACCAAACAGCGACAGGTGAATATGGTTCGGACGCCAGGCATTGAAATGGTTGCCCCACGGATAGGCGCCCGGCTTGATGGTATAGAATTTGTAATTTCCGTTTTCATCGGTCATGCAGCGTCCCGAACCGCGGAAGTTCGGATCAAGCGGCGCTTCGTGCTGATCAACCTTGTGCACATAACGGCCTGCCGCGTTCGCCTGCCAGATTTCGACAAGAATGTTCGGCTGCGGGCGACCATCGGTATCCATGACACGGCCATGCACCACAATGCGTTCGCCAAGCGGTTCGCCGTTGGTGATCCCGTTTTTGGTCAGGTCGAAATCAAGTGCACGCACACTGGCCGGGGCAAAACGCGGTCCAGTGCCTTCGGTCAGGCCGGACTTGATCGCCAGCGGCGGGCGCGACGGGCCACGCAGAATGGTGGATTTGTAGCCCGGAGCAATGAACGGGGCGTGGGATCCCCAGTCACGCGGTTTGAAAACGGACATTTAACTTACTCTCCCTTGGATGCCGCGTCGATCTCGGCATAGGCTTGTTTGGCGATGCGGAATGCCGTATTGGCGGCGGGAACGCCGGCATAGACCGCAACATGCATCAGGGTTTCACGGATATCATCGCGTGTCGCCCCGGTATTCAGGGTCGCCCGGATATGCATGGCGAGTTCTTCTTCGTGACCAAGCCCTGCAAGAAGGGCGATGGTAACGATGGACCGTTCGCGTTTGGTGAATGTGTCGCTGGTCCAGACGCCATTCCAGACATTTTCAGTGATATAGCGCTGAAAACCTTCATCAATTTCGGTGATGTTTTTTGACGCACGATCCACATGCGCATCGCCCAGAACGGAACGGCGGGTTTTCATGCCAATGTCATACCGGCTCTCAGACAAGGTTCTTCTCCTTGGTAAATCGGTCGATCAACCGGGTCAGCAATTCCGGGGTTTCGATGCAGGGCAAATGCCCGACCCCGTCAATCAATTCAAATTCGGCATTCGGGATCATGGTCGCCATTTCGCGCACCACATCGGGCGGTGTCGCCAGGTCATCCGATCCACAGATACATAAGGTCGGAACCGCAATCTTGCCCGCGGCTTCGCGCAGATCACCGTCGCGCAGCGCCACACAGGTGCCGATATAGCCGGCCTCTGTCGTGCGCACGAGCATGTCGCGATACATCGCGGTTTCAAGCGGACGGTCCTTGCGGAACGTCGGCGACAACCAGCGTTCCATGATCGCATCGCCCAGAACATCAATCCCGTCGGCCTTGATGGCTTCGATCCGGGTATTCCAGCCGTTATAATCACCAAGCTTGGGGGCGGTATCACAAAGGATCAGGCCGCGAACGCGTTCGGGCTGCAATTGTGTGACTTTCTGGGCAATCAGCCCGCCGACCGACAGACCGCAAATAATCACCTTGCCAAGACCAAGATGATCAAGCAGCCCGATCAGGTCATTGGCATGCAGCGCAATGTCATATGGCGCATCACCGATGCCTGACAATCCATGACCGCGCTTGTCATAGGTCAAAATATTGAAACGGTCAGACAATGCCGCAACAACATCATCCCAGATGCGCAGATCGGTACCAAGCGAGTTCGAAAACACCAGCACAGGCGCGTCTTTCGGCCCGGACTGGCTGTAATGGATATGTGTCCCGTTGATCGGGGCGACTTGTAGACTCATGTCGTTTCCACCCTGCTTATTTGCGCACAATTTCGCAGATGGTTTTGGTTATGTAAAATGAGGAATTGCGTATTTTGCATAACTATATAATTATGCATTGTGTTCTGATTACTTTATTCTACAACGACGTGACGTAGGCACACATGCTTGATCAACGCATTAAATTCCGTCATCTGACCTGTTTTCTGGAAGTCGCGCGTCAGCGCAGCGTTGTCAAGGCCGCCGACACCCTGTCCATCACCCAGCCCGCCGTTTCCAAGACCATCCGCGAACTTGAAGAACATCTTGATGCGCGGCTGTTTGACCGGTCCAAACGCGGCGTGACCCTGACCGATTTCGGCAAGGTTTTCCTGCGATATGCCGGGGCCAGCGTCACGGCCCTTCGCCAGGGTGTCGACAGCATCAGCCAGGTTCGCATGCAGGGCGGTCTTTCGATCAATCTTGGCGTATTGCCAACCGTTGCCGCCAGCGTCATGCCCAATGCCATCCGCCGGTTCAAATCCCTTAGTCCCGATACAACGGTCAAGGTGGTTGCCGGTCCGAACGTGATGCTGATGGGACAATTGCGCGTCGGTGAGCTTGATCTTGTGGTCGGACGACTGGCCGAACCCGATCAGATGTCGGGCCTGTCATTCATACATTTATATTCGGAACATATTTCGCTGGTGGCGCGTCCGGGGCATCCGTTGCTGACCGATGAAAATCCCGACATTACGCGTATCCGCGAATTCACCGTTCTGGTGCCGCCCAAACATGCGATCATTCATCCGACGGTCGACAAAATGCTGATTGCCCATGGCATCGGTGCCCTTCCCGACCGGATCGAAACGGTTTCAACTTCGTTCGGGCGCGCCTTTACGCGCGAAACCGATGCGATCTGGATCATCTCGAACGGGGCTGTTGCATCTGACATCGCCGAGGGCCATCTTGTTGAATTACCGATAGATACCAGTGACACTTTTGGACCCGTCGGGTTGACGACCCGAATTGACTCGCCGATTTCACCGCCTGTCGAGATGCTGATCAATGCTGTGCGCGAAGAAGCGGCACTGCATCACGCAACCCATTCAGGCCTTAATACATAATCGTTTGGTTATGCAAATGTGCGGACATATCATTATACATAACCATCACGTGCCCATTAGATTGGTTCCAATTCGGTATGGCAGAATTGCACCAAACGCAGGCCATTCCAAAAATAATAATAAAAACAACAACCAAGTATCTTGGAAAACTTCGCACGCTAGATGCGCATCATGGCTGAAACGTTTGTCGGCGTCATGACCGCGACAAGACGTTCAAAGGAGGAAGAATGAAACACATCACCAAATTGCTTGCGGGTGCAGCTGTTGCGACCATGGTGTCGTTCGGCGCACACGCACAGGAAGTCACGCTTACGATCCACCATTTCCTGGGTCCGAAGGCACCGGCACAGTCCAAAATGATTGAGCCGTGGGCAAAGAAAATCGAAGAAGAATCAAACGGCCGTATCAAGTTTGAAATCTTCCCGTCCATGTCGCTTGGCGGCAACCCGCCGGAATTGTACCGTCAGGTTCGTGACGGCGTTGCAGACATCGTCTGGACGCTTCCGGGTTACACCCCGGGCGTATTCCCGCGCATCGAAGTTTTCGAACTGCCGGGCGTCCATCTTGGTGACGCGCGCGCAACCAACCTTGCGATGTGGGATCTTAAGGACGAATTCGCCGAAGACCTTAAAGACATCCACCCGCTGGCGGTTCACGTCCATGCCGGTCAGGCCATCCATCTGACGGAAAAGGAAGTCCGCACGGTTGATGACGTCAAAGGTCTGAAACTGCGTACCCCGACCCGTACCGGTTCCTGGGTTATTGAATCCTGGGGTGCAGAGCCGGTTGGCATGCCGGTCCCGGCCCTGCCGCAGGCACTGTCGCTTGGCGTGGTCGATGGCGGTCTGGTTCCGTTCGAAGTTGTTCCGCCGCTGAAACTGGCTGAACTGATTTCCTATTCTGTTGAAGGCGAAGGCGTGAATTCGCGCTTTGGCACCTCGACCTTCCTGTTTGCAATGAACAAGGATCGTTACGAAAGCCTTCCGGATGATCTCAAGGAAATCATCGATCGCAACTCCGGCCGCGACTTCGCAGCCGAAATTGGCGATGTCTTCAACAATGTTGAAGAAGTCGGCAAGAAAATGATCAACGAAGGCAAGGGTCAGGTTGTCAAACTGACCGCCGCTGAAAAAGCGACCTTCGATGATGCCGCTGCCTCGGTCGTTGATCGCTGGATCGAAGAATCCAAATCCAACGGCATCGACGGCGCGAAACTCGTCGAAGACGCAAAAGCAGCCGTTCTGGCCCATACCAAGTAACGATATCAAGTTACTGGAAAATCTTGTGGGGTCACGTATCATACCGATGCGTGACCCTGTTTTTCCCGCTAGATTGCCCTCTAGATTGTAAGACATATGAAAAACGTGCTCTACAAGGCTGCATCATGGTTCGCCGTTATCGGTGGCCTGCTTGCCCTGCTGATTGCCGTTGTAACGATTGTCAACGTTACCGCCTTTGGTCTGGACAAGATCGCCCGGCTGTTTGACGCGAACTTTCCGGCCATTATCGGCTATGAAGATTTCGTCAGCATGATTGTCAGCTCGGCTGCCCTGATGTTCTTCCCCTACTGCCAGGCACATCGCGGTCACGTTGCCGTTGATGTGTTCATCAAAATGTTCCCGGACGGGTTTGCCCGCGTAATTGACGTGGTTTCAAGCATTCTCATGACCGGACTGGCGCTGTTCCTTGGTTATATGATGGTCAATGGCCTGATCGAGGTTCGTGGCGACAATACCCTTTCGGCAATTCTCGGCTGGACCATCTGGCCGTTCTATGTCCCGGGCATCATTTCGATGTTCCTGTGGGCGGCCATTGCCGGAAGTCAGATTTTCGAAAGAGAGGCCGATGTCTGAGCGCGAATTGATCGGCCTTGGTGGCCTTGCTGTTCTCTTTTTCGTTCTGGCTTTGCGTGTTCCCGTCGGCCTTGCCATGGTTGGCGTTGGCATTGGCGGCAACTATGTGCTGAGCCTGTTTTTCCCGTTCCTGCGTTTCGACCCCTATCTTCAGCAGTTCAAATCGCTGCTGTACGGGATTGTGTCGAACTATGAATTGTCGGTCGTTCCGCTGTTTGTTCTGATGGGATATCTGGCAAGCCAGGCCAACCTGTCACGCGACCTGTTCCAGGGGGTGAACGCCATTCTGGGCCGGTTCCGTGGTGGTGTTGCCATGGCAGCCATCGGGGCTTGCGCCGGCTTTGGTGCGGTATGCGGATCATCGCTTGCCACCGCATCGACCATGGGCAAGGTTGCCCTTCCGGAACTTGATCGTCTGAAATATTCGCCGCGTCTGGCAACCGGCACGCTGGCGGCTGGCGGCACGCTTGGCATTCTGATCCCGCCATCGGTCGCATTGGTGATTTATGCGGTCACGGTCGAAGCATCGATCATTCAGATGTTCCAGGCCGCGATCATTCCGGGTTTGATTGCCGTTGTGTTCTTTATGGCCGTGATCGCCATTCAGGTCCGCCTGAACCCGTCACTGGCCCCGAAACCCGAACCGATGCCGCCCGCCGAACGCAAGGAAGCGTTGCTGCGTCTGATCCCGGTCATGGTGATTTTCGGATCAATCATTCTGGGTCTTGGTGCCGGTCTGTTCACGCCGACCCCGGCCGCCGGTGTGGGTGTGTTCGCGATCCTGGTTTACGGCGCCTATATGCGCTGGAAAGGCAAAGGCGGCCTGTCATGGGAAGGCCTGCGTCAATCGCTTAAGGATACGGCGATCACGTCTTCGATGATTTTCTTCATCCTGCTGGGTGCGGAAATCCTCAAGGGCTTTTTCAGCCGTGCGAACCTTCCGGCCTATATGGCAGAAGCAGCCGCAACCAGTGGCCTGGACCCGTGGCTGATCATGGTTCTGATGCTGATGGCGCTTATCTTGCTTGGCTGCTTCATGGAAAGTCTTTCCATGATTGTGGTTGTGATCCCGTTCTTCTGGCCTGCCCTTGTTGATATCAATGGTGGCGACTGGGCAACGGCGGCGACCGCGGCCTATGGCATGGGGACCGAGGACCTTAAAATCTGGTTCGGTATTCTCGCACTCATTGTCGTGGAGCTGGGGTTGATAACCCCGCCGGTCGGACTGAACGTCTTTATCATCAACGCACTGGCCAAGGGTGTCCCCATGAGCCAGACCTTCCGCGGGGTGATGCCGTTCTTCGGGGCCGAGATCATTCGTATTCTGCTTTTGATCTTTGTGCCGGTCCTGACATTGTTCGTCCCCTCGATACTGGGCGGATAGCCGAAACATTGCTGATCATAAAAGCCCGTCACTCCCCTGTGACGGGCTTTTCTTTTGGGTGTTTTGGTCCTGTCTTAAAACGGATAAACTGCCTCCAAGCCCGATCGAACCCATCAGGATCCCCATGCGCAACAGCATCCCGATTTACAAACTGTATGGCGAACGCGACGCCCATCGCGCACAATCGCCAATCGACGCGTTTGATCGGGATGTGTCCGATGGTTTCGCCGATGATTTTCCCGATGGCGCGGAAACCAGCGAACAGCAACCGATCACCGAACCGGAATTCTTTCATCTTGAAAGCATCCCGGAACGGTCGCGTCTGCATGATTTGCACATCAAGCCGCACCGTCACACCAACCTGTTTCAGTTGCTTTACATCACCCGGGGCACAGCCGAAATCAGCTTTGATGACCAGAACCTGACCATGCAGGCCGGGCAGCTGATTACCGTCCCGCCGGGCACGGTGCATGGTTTCAAATTCAGTGATGATATTGATGGCTGGGTCATTTCCCTGACCGATCATCATCTTCAGGAAATTCTGGCGCCGGCCCCCAAATTGCTTGCCCGGCTTGATCAGGCGATCTGTGTTGATACCAATCTTGACCCCGATCAGAGCCAGCCATCCGGGCCGGTTGATTTCCTGATTTCACAGTTGGCGCGCGAATATTACAGCCACAATACCGGGCGTCTGTTTGCGCTTCGTCATATTCTGGGATTGCTGTTGCTTGATGTCGGGCGGATCGCCCCACAAGGTGATCCGGCCCATCTGTCGCGTCAGGAACAGAAAACTGCGAAATTTCGCAAATTCCAGATGCTGGTCGAACGGTTTTACAAACATCACAAGCCGCTTGAATTCTATGCCCGCGAAATCGGCGTCACGACCACCCAGCTCAACCGCATTGCCAAGGATATCTATGGAATGACCGCAAGCGAGGTATTGCAAAACCGCTTGATGCTGGAGGCCAAGCGCACCCTGATCTATACCGACATCGCGGTTCAACAAATCGCCGGCGAACTCGGCTTTCGCGATGCCGGATATTTTTCCCGTTTCTTTGCCAAAAAGGCCGGTATGCCGCCAGCCAGGTTCCGGGCCGATCACAGATAAAAAAAGCCGGACAATCGTTACAATTTCCCGGCTTTTCTGTGTTTTGTGAATAACCTAGCGCCAGCCAAGCAACCAGCGATCCAGCCGCCCCAGCAGCCAGGATACGCACAATCCCAGCAGCGACAAAACCACCACACCGGCAATCAGCTGATCGGTTTGATACAGGTTGCCTGCCGCAAGAATAAGTGCACCAATCCCGTATTGCGCCCCAATCATCTCGGCTGCGATCAGAAGGATAATCGCGATCGAGGATGAAATACGAAACCCCGACAGGATGGTCGGCAATGCGCCGGGCAGGATGATCTTGCGGATCACCGACCACATCGGCATGTCAAAGCTTTGCCCCATGCGGATCAGGTTACGCTGGACGTTATCGACCCCGCCAAAGGTGTTGATCACGGTCGGGAAAAACACGCCAAAGGCAATGGTGGCAAATTTTGACGGCTCGCCAATGCCAAACCAGATGATAAACAGCGGCAAAAGCGCGATTTTCGGGATCGGGAACAGAGCAGATACCAATGCCACACCGGGCGAACGCGCCCAGGTAAACATGCCGACCTGAAAACCGACGATCAGGCCCGCAACCGTCCCCATCACCCAGCCGCCAACAAGGCGCTGAAGCGATGCCGCCAGATGGCGCCAAAGATCACCCGACACAATCAATTGCCAAAGTGCCTGGGCCACCGCGACCGGGCTTGGCATTGCCAGTTCGGAAATAAACCCGGTGCTTGATCCCAATTGCCAAAGGGCAATCACCACCACAAAGCTTGCCCATGCGGCAACCGGGTTGGCCTTGGGATTAAAGCCGGTGGCGCGAAAACGGACCTTGTTATCAGCGCCATCAGAAGTGCTGTTTGCGACCTCACGCGACATTTTCAAGCTCCTTGTCCGCGGCAATCGCCTCATCCCGGATCAGGTTCCAAAGCGCCTGTTCATGGGCAACAAGTTCGGCCATGCCCTCAGTGCGATCGCTGATCGGGATATCGATGCTGTGGATTTCCTTGATCGTGCCCGGTCGACGGCGCAGCGCCACCACCCGATGGGCCAGACGCACCGCCTCGTTCAGATTGTGGGTGACATAAACCGCGGTCATGCCGGTGCGCGCAAACAGATCGGAAAATTCATCAAGCAACAGAATGCGGGTCTGCGCATCAAGGGCCGATAGTGGTTCATCCATCAACAACACCGCCGGGCGCACCGCAAGGGCACGGGCAATACCGACACGCTGCTTCATGCCGCCAGACAGCTGTTTGGGATAGGCATCGCGGAAATCCGACAGATTGGTTTGCGCCAGAACTTCTTCGATCCGGGCATCCCGTTCGGCTTTGGACAATGGATGATCTTCAAGTACCAGACTGATATTGCCCGCAACCGTGCGCCAGGGCAGCAATGCGAAATCCTGAAACACATATGTCAGCGGGTTAAGGCACCCGTCGGGTTTGGCCTGATCATCAATCAGGACGTCACCGGAACTGGGTTTGAGCATCCCGCCAATGATCGACAAAAGCGTTGATTTCCCGCAACCCGAAGGCCCGATCAGGGCAACGACCTCGCCCGGTTCAATCGTCAGATCAATGTCGCGCAATGCTTCGACCTGATCATAGCGATGGCTGACATTTTTGATGGTAAGCCGCATGGCCAACTCTTTGGATAATTAACATTCGTGGTGGCAGTTCGGGAAAACAGGCGTCCCAAAGACGACCGGGCCGAACGCAACAGTTTCGGCCCGGTTTGAAATCACATCCGCTTACTGGCCAAGCGGCGTGATGAAGCTGGTATCGATGAAGGTATCTGGATCGGCACTTTCGGAAACATAGCCGCGCTCCTGATACCATTTGACCTGTGCCTTGACGTCTTCGACATCAAGTTTGCCTTCCTCGGTGATGAACATCGCGCCATTGCGGATTTTCGGATAGGCCTTCTCGGCCGGGTCATCGGCATAGACATATTTGTGAACGATTTCGAGGATCTCGTTCGTGGTATCGCTTTCAATCAGCTTGCCATCCGCATCGGTCGCCAGAAGGCCCGCACGGTAATCAGCCACACCTTTCTGATAGGCGCGTACGAATTTCTCGACCACGTCACGGCGTTCTTCGACATTCTTGGTCGACGTGAAAAGACCACCAACCTGATAAGGCACATAATCCTTTACCCAGCCGATGATATGGGCCGCACCGGCATTTGCCAGCGGCTTGGCGATGTGCGGTACGATGATCATGCTGTCGACCTGCCCGCTTTTAAGCGCCCCGATCATGTTCGGAACCGATTGCAGCGGCTTAAGCTCCATACTGTCGATATCAACACCGGCCTTTTCCGCGACATTGCCGATCATGTAATGGAAACTTGATCCAACCTGCGACAGGGCAAAGCTGTGCCCGCCCAGTTTGTCAACCGACGTCAAACCGGCTTCATAGGCAGCATTGGATGCAAGGATCGCCGATCCGTCATAGCCCGGATCTTCATGAAGCTGTGCGCCAATCACCTTAAGCGCGCCTTTGCCCGCTAGGTTAAAGAACCCGCCGGTGAAGGCCGTAACGCCAAAATCGGCATCGCCCGATGCAATCGCAACGGCAACCGGCTGTGCGGCGCGGAAGAACGTGATTTCCGCATCAAGCCCCTCGTCCGCGAAATAGCCCTTTTCCTTGGCGATGAACAACGGCGAGCTTGAAACGAAGGTCAGTGCAGCAATATTGATTTTCTCGGCCGCCTGCGCAGCCCCCTGCCCGAATGACACCGCGCCAAATGCAATGGCGCCAAGTGCGGTTGCCAGCATGGAACGACGGGTAATCGCGCCGATCCCCTTCACCAGATCGTAAGAACGCATGTTTCCTCCTGTTGGTCGTCTTTTGGTTTGTTTGCCTCTTCTGATTTTTTGTTATCCGAAATGCCGACAAATTGCCAATGTTTGGCGCAAACCGCGACAAAAAGGGTCGAATTCACCCAACAACCCGCCATTCATGAAATGATATTTCATCATCACCTGATACAGGCGGGAAATCCCTGCGACCCCGTCCCCATATCCGGTTGAGAATGCTCGACACTTGCCAATCTCCCGCACCCTTGCGTTTTGCGCCCGCCCCAGTGGATACCCGCCAGTGCGGGCGTGACGTATCGGCTTATACCCCGCCCTTTGTCACCCATACGACGGCGCGGGCCTCTTACCGCCAGCACCACAGGATCATCAGCACAAATTGCCAATCCCAGCCAAAGAAGCTAAAACCGCCCAACATAACCACTTCGCATCACAAGGCCGATCATGACCATAGCCAGCACACCCGTAAAACCAGCCCCGAATGGCAAAACCGCCATGGTGATCGGTGCCGGTCCGGCTGGCCTGATGGCGGCAGAACGGCTGGCCGGTGATGGTTATGCGGTAACGATCTATGAAGGCATGCCAAGTGCCGGTCGCAAATTCCTGATGGCGGGGAAATCGGGGCTGAACATCACCCATGGCGAGGATCTGGAAACTTTCCTGACCCGCTATGGCGCATCGCGCGCCCGCCTTGAACCGCATTTGCGCAAATTCGGCCCCGCCCAAATCCGCGACTGGTGCGCGGGGCTTGGTGTTGAAACCTTTGTCGGCTCATCTGGACGGGTCTTTCCAACCGCCATGAAGGCAAGCCCGCTTTTGCGTGCCTGGTTGCGACGCCTTGATGGTTTGGGCTGCGTGATCCATTACCGCCATTATTGGACCGGCTGGAACGATGCCGGTCAGGCGGTTTTCAAAACCCCTGATGGCGACGTGACGGCAGATGCCGACATCACTATCCTCGCCCTTGGCGGGGGAAGCTGGAAACGGTTGGGATCGGATGGGAAATGGATGGAAACCCTGATCAAGGCCGGAATCAAATGCAATCCGTTCGAACCGGCCAATTGCGGCTTTGACATCGACTGGACGGACCATCTGATAGACAAATGCGCCGGATCACCCGTCAAGGCCGTCACCCTGACCTGCGGCCGCCAAACTGTGCGCGGCGAGTTCGTGATTTCCAAAACCGGGATCGAAGGCAGTGCTGTTTACGCCATATCCGCCACACTCCGCGATCAGTGGCTTGAAACCGGGACCGGCATCCTGACACTCGATCTTTGCCCAGACCGCACACTTGATGACGTAACCAAACGCCTTGCCAAACCACGCGGCAAAAACTCGCTTGGCAATCACCTGCGCAAGACACTCGGCCTTGATGCCACCAAAACAGCCCTCATTTTCGAAACCACCCCGCGCGACATTCAAAACGATCCGGCAGCACTCGCCACCGCGATCAAAAACCTCCCCCTCAAAATCAAAAAGCCCCGCCCAATCGACGAGGCCATCAGCACCGCCGGCGGTGTCGCTTGGGAAGAACTCGATGACAATTTCCAACTCATCAAACGCCCCGGGACTTATTGCTTGGGCGAGATGGTTGATTGGGAAGCGCCAACTGGGGGGTATTTGTTGAGTGGGTGTCTTACAAATTTGATTAGATAGCAAAAACACCAACCAAACGCACTCTTTAGTTGCAACACTAAGCACTGAAAGGATATGAGATTAATCCGCATTAAACGCAACTAAGTATCAAAAAGGTATTGTTCAAGTGGCCTATGACCTAACAAACAGACTTGTAATTGGGTTATCGTCAAGTGCCTTGTTTGATTTAAAAGACTCAGACAAAGTTTTTCGGAACGAAGGTGAGCAAGTATATCGGGAATACCAGCGTCAACATCAAGACACTCCTCTTAATAAAGGCGTCGCCTTTCCTTTCATTCGCCGAATGCTGACATTGAACGAGTTGCGAAAAGGCGATGCGCTCGTTGAAGTTATACTTCTATCCCGCAATGACCCTGACACAGGGCTCCGAGTAATGAACTCCATAGAACACTATGGACTTGACATTACGCGGGCGATGTTTTTGCAAGGTAAGTCGCCACACGCCTACATTCCCGCTTTTGATATTGAACTTTTCCTTTCTGCTAATCCTCAAGATGTCAAGCAAGCTGTACTCGCAGGTTATCCTGCCGGTCAAATATTAGAAGGCAACATCAAAGACGACACTTCAGACCATGAACTTCGGATAGCTTTCGACTTTGATGGTGTTATCGCGGATGACGAAGCGGAAGCTGTTTACAAAGACACAAAGGAACTCAAATACTTCCACTCTCATGAGTCGGAAAACGTTGATGTTCCACACAACCCCGGTCCTTTGAAAGCTTTCCTAGATCGAATTTCCGAAATCCAGAAAATTGAGACACAACGCCTTGAAGATGACCCCCGATACAAGCCAGTTCTGAAAATCTCTATCGTTACCGCCCGCAATGCTCCATCGCACAAGCGCGTCATCAATACAATGCGGACATGGGGGATAGATGTGAACGAAGCTTTCTTCATGGGCGGCGTTGAAAAAGCACGTGTACTCAATATATTAAAGCCGCATATCTTCTTTGATGACCAGCGAACACACCTAGACGAAAACGCTTCAATCTTGCCCTCTGTTCATATTCCATTCGGCGTTGCCAACAACTGAATGAGCAGCTCACAAAATGGGAACAGATTGATTTGAGGCCCATCACAGAAGATCAATCCTTTGACCAAACCTCCAACTCATCCATATCTACTTTAAATATTGACGCAATCTTTGTCGCGAGCTTGGTTGAAAGCGACCGCACCCCGCGCTCAATGGCACCTATATAAACGCCTGTCACCCCGACCTTTGCGCCCAACTCTTCCTGCGTCATATCGTAATGCTCGCGGTATACACGCACTGGATTTTCTCCGGCACTCAAGCGCTTGATCACGGCAGCGGGAAAGCGCACACCATCATCCTGAGCCACGGCTTGGCGATAGGCCATGAGGTCAAGTTCATCTTCTGTCGGCTTGAAGACCTTTACATATTCATCCCATGGCACGACGGCGAATTCGGGTTTGTCGTCCTTGTAAATGATCTGATGGGGCGCGTTCATCGCCGGTCTCCTAAAGCTTGTCGTAAATGTCGCCACGCGGGCCGATTTTGATCACGTCAAGAATGATGCCATCCTCGGTATAGATCACCCGATATTGCCCGACGCGCAGCCTGCTTGCCGCAACACCCTTGAGCGGTTTGATATCAAGGTCCGTACGCGACGGGTTTTCTGCAATCAGGTCGATCTTTTCCAGGATCGTTTGACGTATCTTTGCAGGAATTTTGCGCAGCGCCTTTCTGGCCTCCCGGGCATAGACGACCTGCAACATATCCACTGCTCCCTACGCAAACTTTTAATAACATTTATACAAACAAATAGAAACTAATTTTGCGAAGCCTTAGTGACAATGCACCGTCCCGGCTTTGCGATCCATGTGGCAACACTGACCGGGCGGGGAGCTTTTGCGGCAGCCACCGCCATGTTCGATCTGTTGATCAACGATTGTCGGTTCTGATCCGGCTTGTGCTGGCGCGGGTTGTACGCCAAGCGCCATCATTGCTGTGATAGCAAGCATCATTGCGGTTTTCATATTCTGTCCTCCCTGTTCATTTCCTTGATGTTACGCCCCAATGGCGCGGATCGAAACTACCCGGAAGTGCAGGCTCAAAATATAGTTGACACAATCAACCATTTTCATGTAGTTGATATAGTCAACCAATTAAGGTTACGGATGCAGAAGCCTTTCGCCCCCCCCATTCCCTGGCTTCTGTGTCCGCCCCGCACCCCTCGCGTGTCACCGAATTGCGCAGTGTTTTGTCGTCCGTTCGGGACGAGCCGTTCTGCGTTGCCACGAAGACTGAAAGTGAAATCGCCCCATGAAGATTTCGACCACCATTTACCCGGATGGATTGCCAAGCCCGCGGGCCGGATTTGCCGCAATGGCGGTGTTGCTGACCATCATGATGGCCGTGCTTGACGGCACGATCATGAATGTCGCCCTTCCGATCATTGCGCAGGATCAGGGCGTTTCGCCCGCCCATGCCATCTGGGTTGTCACCGCCTATCAGTTGGCGATTGTTGTATCGTTATTGCCGTTGGCCGCCCTTGGCGAGGCCATCGGGTTTCGCAAGGTTTATCTGAGCGGGATTGCGATTTTCGGAATTGCATCATTCCTGTGCGCCATGGCCCCGAATATCGAGTTTCTGACTGCTGCGCGCGTGTTGCAGGGTCTTGGTGGTGCGGCATTGATGAGCATTAATGGTGCAGTCATGCGCCATATCTTCCCGCAGGCCAAGCTGGGCCGTGCCATTGGCTGGATCGCCATGACGGTATCGGTATCTGCCGCAGGCGGCCCGACCATCGCATCGGCCATTCTGGCGGTTGCAAGCTGGCACTGGCTGTTTTTGATCAATGTGCCGATTTCGATCCTGGCGATCATTGTCGGTTATTTCACCCTGCCCTTTAACGCGCCAAGCCGCACCCGGTTTGATTTCATCAGTGCGTTTTTGAATGTGCTGACCTTTGGCGGGTTGATTTCGGCCCTTGGCAATGTCGGCACCGAAAGTGACCCGGCCCTGATTGGTGCGCAATTTGGCGTGGCTGTCATTGCCGGTGCGTTTCTGGTCCGGCGTCAATTGTCCAAGGACCGGCCGATGTTGCCGCTTGATCTGTTGAAGCTGCCGGTTTTTGCCTGTTCCATCGGATCATCGATTTGCGGTTTCTGTGCGCAGATGATTGCGTTCGTCACCCTGCCATTCTATTTCCATGACGTGCTGGGTTATAGCGCGACCGTCACCGGACTTTTGATGACGCCATGGCCGCTTGCCACCGCGGTTGCCGCCCCGGTTGCCGGACGGCTGGCCGATAAATATTCGCCGATCCGTCTGACCGGGCTTGGCATGATGGTGTTTGCGATCGGGCTTTATGCCATTACCTTTGTACCGGAAGGCGGGAGCTATGCCGGGATTATCGGCGCACTTGCCCTGTGCGGGATCGGGTTCGGGCTGTTTCAGGCGCCCAATAATCGCCTGATGCTGACATCGGCACCGCGTGATCGTTCCGGCGGGGCCAGTGGCATGTTATCGACCGCGCGCCTGACCGGACAATCGGTGGGTGCGGCACTGGCCGCGATCCTGATTGGCACCGGCGGCGGGTTTGAGCTTGATACCATCATGATGGTGGCAAGTGGTGCGGCCCTGGCATCGGCCCTGATTTGCGAAGGTCGTCGCCATGCCCTTCGTACCGGCCTGATTGCCGCGAATGTGTGATAAAGCGAGAAAGATCATGATCGAACAGGATCAGGCACAAGACCAGGCATCGGACAAGGCACATGTCCCGGGTGAAACCCTGCATCGGCTTGTTCATGCCTATAAACGCAGCCTGATGAATGCGATGGTCGATGCCGATATGCCGATGCCGATTTCGCACAAACGCGTGATGAAATGGATCATCCGCATTCCGGGCATCACCGCCCAGCAAATGGCCGAAAAATCCGGTCAGGACAAAGGCCGTATCACGCGGCTTTTGAAAGAACTTGAAAATGAGGGGCTGATTGAACGCCGCCCGCACCCGATCGATCGACGCAGCCAGACACTGCATTTGACAGCCGCAGGCGAGACCCGCATGGAAGCATTCCGCACGGTCGAGCAAGATGTCAGAACCCGAATGACACGCGGTCTTACCCCCCAACAAATCAGGGATTTTGTCGAAATCGCCAATCTTATGGCTGATAACCTTGATCCCTGCGGATAGGACATGGTGCAAAAAACAAAACGCACCAAAGGACTTAGGAGTTTCTTATGAACAGACCTGCCCCGCGCGATCTTGTCGTGATCGCAAAAAAGCAAGTCACCCCCAATATGCTGCGCGTTACCCTTGGCGGTGACGGCATGGCAGGCTTTCCCGAAGATCAGGAAAGCGCCTATGTCAAACTGATCTTTCCGATTGATGGCGATGACAAGGACCGGGTATTGCGCCGGACCTATACCGTGCGTCATGACCGCATGACCGATCAGGGCCGCGAGATCGATCTTGATTTCGTCATGCATGGCGATGGGTCAGATCACAATGACCATGGTGGCCCGGCATCGAACTGGGCGGTCAATTGCAAACCCGGCGATGTGATCACGGTCGGCGGTCCCGGCCCGAAAAAGCTGGTCGACCCGAATGCCGACTGGTTCCTGATTGTCGGGGATATGACCGCCCTTCCAGCGGTTTCGGTCAATCTCGAAACGCTGGGGGCCGATGCACGTGGCTATGCGGTGATCGAAGTACGCTCGGAAGCCGATATTCAGCCCCTTGCCAAGCCCGACAACATCACCATCGAATGGGTGATCAATCCGCGTCCGGGAGAAGTCAGCAACGCCCTTGTTGATGTGGTCAAAAAGCTTCCCTGGGGCGATGGACGCCCGTCGGTCTGGGCGGCATGTGAATTCACCGCGATGAAGGAACTGCGCAGCTACTTCCGCGAAGAACGCGGCCTTGGCAAGGATGATCTTTATATTTCAAGCTATTGGAAACTTGGCATGAATGAAGACAATCACAAGGTCATCAAATCCGAAGATGCCAAAACAGCGGCTTAGGCTGCAATAGAAAACCTGACGGTAACAAAGTATGAAAATACTCAACCCTCTGAGTTACTTGGCATTGGGGGCAATCAGGATGTACCAACTGATTGCCCCCAAAAGTGTTAGGATGAAATGCAGGTTCGAACCTAGCTGCTCGAATTATGCTGCAACTGCATTTCGAAAGTTTCCCTTCAGCATTGCACTAAAAAAAACCATCGATCGTTTAGGTCGTTGCAAGTATCCAAACGGCGGAATAGACTACCCATAGTTGAATTAACCTTTCCGTATGAAACGAAAGAATCGACTATGACCGATCAAGTTCAATTCGAATATCAATGTGTTGCGGGACCTACGGTCATTGCAATCGGCAAGAAAGAAAACCGAGCTCAAGCTGTAGCTGAGTATCAAACAATTATAAATCGGGAGGCAGGAAAAGGCTGGGAATTTGTCGGAATTGATGAATTTCAGACTTCTGAACCGCCGGGATGTCTCCAGGGAAACAAACCGATCATTACAATCTTCAAAATGATCATATTCAAACGCCCAAAAGTCGCGCCAAATGTTGCCAAACCATAAATACGAGTGCCCCAAAAAAACGCCCCGGGAAACAAGGCCCGGGGCGTTTTTATTTTCCTGCAATAACAGGACCGATCACGGTGCCGGCGGCAGGTCTTCTTCGAGAATGACCAGATTAAGCGAATAGCTGACTTCGCCTTCGTCCTCGTCACGATGCACGACGCCGACGAACTCATCGCCAATACGCATCTCGATCGGATGGCCTTTTTTCTTCGGCGCATCAATCGCGATCTGGTTATTGTCAAAGGTGCGGCGCAGATAATCGGTAACGCGCGCGATTTCGGTCGGTGTCATAGGACTTGCCCCTTGTTCTTTCCAATCGGCTTTAATCTCTCAGATCACAGGATATCGCATAGACGCCTTGGCGTCTGCCCCATTTCCTGTCTCTGTGCGTAAAACTGGTGCACTGTCCTTTCACAAACTGCCCCCGGAAATCAAGCCCGCAGCATCAAAAAACCGCGATTTGACCGATTTTCCCCAAAAGATATTGCGATGACGTTGCGATGATATTGCCGACGACATTGCAAATGACATTGCATTCACCCCCCGCACCGTTTAATCCGGTTATATGCCCGAAATTGATCACACCACCGACCTTATGCCGTCTGCTGACGGTCCGTCGATCCCGCCACGCGATGAAGCATCGACCGGGAACGATACCGACCATGGCGCCACCGCATCGCCCGAACGCCCGATCCTTTACAGTTTCCGGCGCTGCCCCTATGCGATGCGGGCACGGATGTCGCTTCTGGCAGCGGAAATTGATGTTGAACTGCGCGAAGTGGTTCTGCGCGACAAGCCGCAAAGCATGATCGATGCATCGCCCAAGGCAACGGTGCCTGTCCTGATCCTTCCTGACGGATCGGTGATTGATGAGAGCCTTGAAATCATGGTCTGGGCGCTTGCTGAAAACGATCCGCTTGATTGGCTAAGCCCCGAAAGCGGCACGCTTGAAGACATGCTGGCGCTGATTGCGCAAAATGACGGGCCGTTCAAGCATCATCTTGATCGTTACAAATACCATACCCGCTACGAGGATGCCGATCCCGCCGAACATCGCCGGGATGCGGAAAAGATCCTTAATCGTCTGGACGGGCGGCTTGCGGTTGGCAAATACCTGTTCGGGTCGCGCCCGGCCCTGGCCGATTTTGCCATTGCACCGTTTATCCGCCAGTTCGCCAATACCGACCCGGATGCGTTTGACGCCATGCCGTTTGTGCATGTCCAACGCTGGCTGGATGATTTTCTGGCCTCGTCCTTTTTTGAACGTGCCATGACCAAATATGATCAATGGCACGAAGGCGACAGCCCGGTCATTTTCAAGGCCGCCTGATCAAGCGCGCCCGTACTGGAGACCACTGGAAAACGCCGGGCAAAGGCAAACAAATCACCGATGACCCAAGGGTGGCAATCACGCCACCCTTTTTGTTTGTTGCCTGTTTGACCCGGCGGTGTTTGATGCCCTATGCCCCGGCCTTGTTGATCGGCAGCGACAGGATCAAAGAGCTTAGACATTTGCCATGCGGATCAAGTGCCAGTGACCTTGTCACTCCGCCGCCAAGCGCATCGTGCATCACGAAATTAAGGGCCCCGATCTGTGGCAATTCATAGCGGATGACCTTGCCCGAAATCATTGTGCCAAAATGCGCTCGCACCCGTTCTGCCGTGACCTGATCAATCAGAAGCGGCCAGTCTTCGGGGTGATAGGCAATCACCGACACATTGGAAATGTTGCCTTTGTCCCCGGTGCGCGAATGCGCAATATCGCGTAACTGCAACATCAGGCCTCCATCATTTCAAACTGCGTGCGCACCTGGTCTTCGGGCAGAAGTCCTGATACGATCGCAACGATTTCCCGTTTGGATTTGGTCACCCCGCCACCACCGGCCGGCCCGTTAAGATACAGGCTTTCGACCTCCTCGCCGATCCGCGCGGCAGTGGCAAGATCACGGGTCCGCACCACAAACCGCAGGCGCACTTCCGCCGGTTCTGATGGCCCTGATTTGGCGTCCTGAAACACCGAATTCACCCCGATCAGCTCCCCCCTGACTTCTTCATGCGCAATCCCGGCAAGCAAAAGCCGTTGATGCAAGATATCAAGGGCAAGACGCCCGCGGGCTTCGGCACCGGGGCCGGCATATGAAATCTGACCTTCACCGACACAGGAATCGACATAGCCGATCGATACCTTGAGCGTGCCGGTACGCGCCGATCCGTCACCGCCGGTAATCGCAACCCTGTCCGGTGCGATTTCGGCAATCTCGACGTTGGAAAAATCGGCAACCACATCGGGCTGGATATAGCGTTTCGGATCATGAACTTCGTAAAGAAGCTGTTCCTTGCAGGTTGCCGCCGTCACAAAACCGCCCGTATCGGCAAGTTTGGTAATGACGGCATTGCCGTCTTCGGCAACCTCGGCAATCGGGAAGCCCAACCGGGCCAGATCCGGCACATCCTTGATCCCGGGATCGGCAAAATAGCCGCCGGTGATTTGCCCGCCACATTCCAGAAGATGACCAACAAGCGTCCCGCGTCCAAGCCGGGTCCAGTCATCCATCTGCCAGCCAAATTCAAAAATCTGTGGTGCCAGAAACATCGCCGGATCGGCTGCACGACCGGTCAGAACCACATCCGCCCCCGCCGCCAGCGCATCAACAATGCCCCCCGCCCCGAGATAGGCATTGGCCGACACCACCTGTTTTTCAAAACCGGCCAGGGTGCAACCGGCCTCATCAATGCGAAACTGGTCGGGTGACAGGATATCAAGAACATCATCACCAACAACTGCCGCCACCTTCAGGCCCGAAAGGCCGAGTTCGCGCGCAATATCGACCGTGCGCCGTGCCGCGGCCACCGGGTTTGCCGCCCCCATATTGGAAATCACCCGGATCGCCTTTTTGTGGCAGATCGGCAGAACCGCGCGCATGCGCCGTTCAAGCAACGGATCAAACCCGCCATCGGGATCGTGCATTTTTGCCTGTTGCGCCAGCGCGATGGTCCGTTCAGCCAGGCATTCAAAAACCAGATAATCAATATCGCCACGCTCGGCCAGATCGACAGCCGGTTCGATGCGGTCGCCGGAAAAACCGGCACCGGTTCCGATGCGGATGGTCTTCATTGTCCACCCTCCATCGCAGCACGACGGGCATCGCGCCCCCAAAACAGCAACCCGCCCAGCAGGCCCGCGGCAATCACCGGCGTCAGGAAGGCCGGCCACAATGCAATGGCAATCACAATCACCAGCATCCCGCGATCAAGCCATACCCGCCCCAGCAACGGCTGCCCGCCCAGCAAGGCCGGGATCGCCACAACAAGAACAAGCCCGGACAAAATGGCGTTGGTCACCGCCATGACGCCACCGCCGCCTGTCATGCCGGGATACAGCAGCAACATGAACGGCACGACATAGGTCAGTGCACCCAGACGCACCGCCTCGAACGCGGCGGGAAGCCAGTTGGTCTGCGCGATCCCCGCCCCGACAAATACCGCGACACAGACCGGTGGCGTGATGACCGAAATGGTCGCGAAATAGAAAACAAACAGATGTGCGGTAAGCGGTTCGATCCCGACCGCCGTCATCGCCGGGGCCAGAACCGCCGCAACCAGCACATAGGCCGCCGTGGTCGGAAGCCCCATACCCATGATCAGGCACACCAGACCAACAATCACCGCCACCAGAACCGTTGAATCACCGGCAATCGCAACGATCATGGAACTGAGCGTCACGCCAATCCCGGTCATGTTAATCATGGAAACAAGGATTTGCGCGCCGGCCAGCAAGACACCGATAATCACCATGCCCTTGCCGGCATCAATCACCCCGTCCAGAACCCGCTTTGCCATCTCGGCAACCGATATCTGCCCGGCCGATGTCAGGACAAAAGCCACCAGCAACGCCGCCATGCCATAAAATGCCGATGTCGCAACCGATCGACCCATGAATATCCCGATGGCAAGACCACCAAGGGCAGCAATGATCGGCAACACCTTGCGCAGGGCAAGAATTTCGGACCATGCCGGAAGCTCGTCTTCGGGCACCAGGCTCAGATTGCGTCTGGTGGCAACGATATGAACGGTCACAAACACCGAAAGATAAAAAAGGATGGCCGGAATGATTGCCGCGATCATGACATCGACATAGGCAATGCCAAGAATTTCGGCCATGACAAAGGCCGCCGCCCCCATGATCGGCGGGGCAATCTGCCCGCCGGTTGATGCCACGGCCTCGACCGCGGCGGCAAGGGGTGCCGGATAGCCCAGACGACGCATCATCGGGATGGTGAAATTGCCGGTCGTCGCAACATTGGCCACCGCCGATCCGGAAATCATGCCAAACAGGCCGCTCGAAATAATCGCGATTTTCGCAGCGCCGCCTTTTTGCCGGCCGCCAAGACGCATCGCCAAATCCATAAAGCTTTGCCCGCCACCGGTATGAAGCAACAAGGCCCCGAACAGGACAAAGGCGGCAATCACCGTGGCAGCAACCCCGGTCAGCATGCCCCAGATCCCGAGATCACCCAGGAAAATCGTCTCGGTTACGAATTCGACATCAAACCCGCGATGCCCGAGACTTCCGGGAATATATTTGCCCAGCAACGCATACAGCAGACCGGCAATCACAAGGGCAGGAAAAATTGCCCCGACCGCACGGCGACCGACTTCAAGAACGGTCACAACCAGCCCGACGGTCAGGGCCATATCAAGACGGGTCGCCCATGGCAGGGTCGTCATGATCTCGTCGTAGTTCACAACAATATAGGCACAGGCACCAACCGTGACCGCCGCAAGCACAAGATCCACAACCAATCCCGGCTTTCGCCAGTTTGTGTCTTTGCCCAGCGGATAAAGACACAACCCCAAACAGGTCACAAGTGCGAGGAAAACCGCCCTTTGAACAAGACTTTCAAACGGGCCCGTCGCCGCGGTGTAAAAGACAAAAATACCAACAAGCAACGCAAACCCGTCGCGGATGCGCACAGACATGGCGGTTTCCCCCTGTTATTCTGGTTTCTTATTGTTTGGCCGGGTCAAGGTTCGCGGGGATGTCATATCCATGTTCGCGGAACCATTTCGCCGCACCCGGATGCAGGGGAATGGTGGCATATTGCAGCGTCAGCTTGGCAAGATCGACGCCCTTCACGCTGGCCATTGCCGCGCCCTGCACTTCTTTGTCGGCCATGATGGCATCAACGATCTTGTAGGCCGCGCCTTCGGACAGGCTTGCCGATGCACCGACGCCGACGCCAAAGCTCCAGGTCGAATAGGCCGGAATGCCATCAGCCGCACCTTCGGGGATATCCACCACCGAAACGTCAGGCATTTTTTCGATCAGTGCCTGTTTTTGTGCATCAGTCAGGCTCAGCACCTTGATCGGGGTAAAGGTCGCGATATCAAGGGTCGAGCTGTCAAGCTTAAGACCCGCACCGGATTTCACATAGCCGCTTACACGGTTGTCCTTGATCATGTCGACAACATCGGTGGTCGATCCGCGTACATAATCCGATGACAGATCAAGTGCGGCAAACACCGCCTCGGTCGTGCTTTCGGTTGCCGATCCCTTGATACCCGGGTTGAAACGCTGTCCGGCCAGTTCGGCCAGGCTGTTGATGCCGGCATCTTCGCGCACGATAACGTTCTGCGGGGCGCCGGTATAAACCCAAAGCAGACCCAGATTTTCCATCGCCTTGCCGTCAAAACCCTTGCTGCCGGAATAGGCATGCTGGGCGACGTTGGTGGTCACCAGACCAAGATCGATCTGGTTGCGCTCTATACGGCGCAGGTTATCCATGGTCGCCCCGGTTTCGACAACCGATGCCTCGATACCGTTATCGGCATCATTGATCAGCTTGGCGACAGAAACGAAATAACCGTAATGCGATGATGATGCCGATGTTGACCCGATCAGCAATTTGTCCTGTGCGAATGCAGGTACGGAAAGACCAATGGCAAGCGCGCCCGCCAAGGCGAGTTTCGTGAATTTCATAATGTATTCCTCCCTATGCCTTTAACGGCATGTTTGACGTTCCGTCGATTTGTTTTGACGTTGATTTTTTCGACGGACCGAAAGTGTGGTTCAGTTTTTTTATTGCAGGAAGATCAAATAGTGAGATAATTGATGCATGAAACGCATCAATCTTGATACGGACGAAATTCGATCATTCTGTCTTTTGGCAGAAACGGGCAGTTTTCGCAAAGCAGCTCAACGACTTGGAATTTCCGGATCAACATTAAGCCGCCAGATCAGCCGCATCGAAGAACGCACGCAGGCCCGCCTGTTTGACCGTGACACGCGCAATGTTGCGCTGACCGATCAGGGCAAAATGTTTCTCAGACTCGCCGAACGGATCCTGAACACCACGGATTCCGCACTGGCTGAATTTGATACCTATCTCAATACCCGGCGCGGCAAATTGACGATTGCCGGACTGCCATCGGTGACCGCCGGGCTATTGCCGCCGCTGATTGCCGAATTCATGGATGCCCATCCCAACGTCGATGTTCAGCTTAATGACATGCTCTCGGAAGGTGTGCTGCGCGAAGTTGAAATGGGCCGTGCCGATATCGGCTTTACCGCCGACGTGGTCGAAGACAGCGACAATCTGTCTTTTCAACGCCTGCTGAGTGACAAGTTCATCGCCGTCGGGGCACCCGGAAGTTTTCTTCAGGAAGAACGCACATATAAGTGGGAAGAAATCCTGTCACAGCCGATGGTCGCCATGTCGCGTGAAACAAGTGTGCGCGCCGTCATTGATGCGGCCTGCACGCAAAACAGTTTCCTGTTTCGCCCGCGGTTTGAAGTTGCCCATCTGGCAACCGCCGGTGCGCTGGTGTCACAAGGTCTGTGCATTACCGCCCTGCCATCGCTGACCTTGCCGGTTCTGGGGCGCTCGCCGCTTATTTTCCGGCCGCTTGAAAGCCCGGTGCTGTTGCGCCAGATCGGCTTGATCTGGCGATCAGGGCGCACATTGCCGCCCGCCGCCCAGGCTTTCCTGAACCTGGTGCGCAGCCGCAATCTCAAATCACTTATCCCGCACTCAACCATTGAAAACAGCCTCGTCTCGCCAACATCTTGATGGGTGGCTTTGCATTACCTGCGTCGTGGCGCACCTCTGCCGCGCAATGGCGCAATTTGCCTCGCCCAAAGCGCGATAATCTGTTTGCAATCTAAGGGATTATACTTCTGTTACCATTCACAGGCTGGTCATAGCGACCTTCGTGTGCTAGCAAGCCAAACATCACAACCCAACGCTTCAGGACCAGAATTTATGGCCGATTATGATGTCAAGCCGCTGATCACGGCGGACGAAATTGCCACCCAGATCGACGCGCTTGCCGCCAAGATCAACGAGAGCTTCAAAGACACTGAAAAACTGATTGTTGTCGGACTGTTGCGGGGCTCTTTTGTTTTCATCGCTGATCTGGCCCGCAAACTGACCGTTCCGGTCGAAGTCGACTTCATGGTCGCATCATCTTATGGCGACTCTACGGAAAGTTCGCGCAATGTGCGCATCGTCAAGGATCTGGATGGTCAGATCCGTGGCAAGGATGTGCTTCTGGTCGAAGACATCATTGATACCGGCTATACGCTGTCGGAAGTTGTGCGGTTGCTTAAGACCCGCGATCCGAACCGTCTGGAAATCTGCACGCTTCTGAACAAACCGTCGCGCCGCGAAGTCGAAATCCCGATTGATTTCTGCGGCTTTGATATTCCTGACGAATTCGTGGTCGGTTATGGCATCGATTATGCCCAGAATAACCGCAACCTGCCCTATATCGGCACGGTGCATTTCCACGGCGAATAGGCCGGGACCCGATCGAAATTAAAATGGCGGGAAGCTGATGCTATCCCGCCATTTTTGTATCGTGATTTTCATCTGACGGCGCCGTATCCACACGCCCCGGCGGACGATCAAAAACGCCCAGTGCTTCAAGATCGCCGACGATCTGTTCGAACCCGGTCTGCATGCGCGGCTTGTTGCCCTGTCCGGTGGCGTAACCGGTCACTGCGGAATGCACCAAAAGATCAAACAGCATGTCGTCTTCGGATTTGCGCCCGGCTGCCATCTGCGCATCGGCATCGGGCTGATCCACCGCATCGCCCGGATCACGTTGCAGAATGATCGCAAGTGCAATCAATCCCAGCGTCACCAGCGTTCCCCCCAATGCAGTGGCAGCAGCAATCGCACCAAACGATGCCGCAAGCGCCATATAGATGGCCGCAAGCAGAAAACCGGCCCCGATCAGCATCACAATCGCGATGGCGGCAAAAGCCGCGCACTTGCGTGCCGCGGCTCTTGCCAGATCAGCCAGACTATCTGTCAGTTGATCAATCATTTCTGCAGCAGACGGCCAACAAGCAGGCCAACGCCAAAGGTCACGGCAACAGATGCCAGCGGGTTCTCGCGAACCTGATCCACGGCCACACCGCGTGCGTGATCAAACTGCTCACGGGCCTGACCGGAAACTTCACGAATGCGTTCTGCAGCCGCCTGGGTTCTGGTCTGTGCCGCATCACCACCCATTGCCTTGAGGGTTTTGGTGATTTCGGCCAGATCATTGCGCAGGGCATCAACATCGGCCTGAAGCTTTGCGGTATCTGCAGTCGTCTCGGTCTTGGTCGCCATGGTTTTCTCCTGTTGTTTTGAAAACAGCAACACCCCCTAAACGCCCCCGCCCGGCTTTGGTTCCATCTTCAATTGTGATGTTTTAGTGGCACCGGGATCTTGTCGACCCGGTCGATATCGATTGCCCTGATATGCGTGCTGCCATCACAATTGCCATGGCAAAACGTCCTGAATGCGACCGCTTCTCAATCCATCATTCATGTAATTGAAAGCCTTAAACAATGTTCAGAAGTTTCTTGCGTTCCTTCAAGGGGACTTTATGTGCAGCTTTGCTGACATTTTTCCTTCCGGTCTGCGCCCATGCCGCGGAAACAACCACCAGCTATCTGATGTGGCAATTGCCGGGATCTGCGATCAGTTTTCCGGTCTATGTCTATCAGAATGACACACAGGTCGATTATCTGTACGCCACAACCCAGCAAGCCTTCCTTGGCGACTATGTGCCGGGAACGACGAATGCGAGTTTCACCCTTTATTATCAGGATTCAAATGCGGCCTGGCACGGTTGTAACATGGTCCTGACAAACGGGCAGATCGCCACGACAACCACCTGCCCGGGGGCCGTGATCAACAAGCCGGTCGCAAATTCCAATGTCTATACGCTGGCGATGGGGGCAATTGCCTGGCCGGCGATTGATCAGGCCCCGACAAACCCGACCAATGTCGATTACGCCAAACGCAAGATCACCTTCAAGAACGATACCCAATACGCCCAGATCCGCATCGGCGAACATTGCACGGTTTCGGCCAACCCCGACAATTCCAACTGCACCAACAACCTCAATCTTTATGAAATTGCCAAGGGGGAAAGTGCGACCTTTTATGTCGATGGGGATGGCACGACACCCGCCCAAACGCCGCTTGCCGGTCTGACATCCTATGGCTTTACCGTCACGGCCTATAAAAAGTCGGCAAGTGACGACTGGGTTGAAACCGGCGGATATGGCAAAGGCCAGACACCCTATGCCACCAAGATCGAATTCACCCACAAGGCCGTCCCGATCAATAACGGCGCCCCTTCCCCGGAAGGTTCGACCAATTTTGATATTTCGGCGGTCGACGGATACAACATTTCGGTCACCGGCTATCCGGCAAAGCCGACCTATTGCACCTATACCGTGCCGCCGGAAAATTCCAACATTCTCGGGGCTGGCAAATATGGCCCGGATATCTTTCTTGCCCGGATCACTGACAGTGAAAAAACCTGTCAAAGCAGCTCGCAATTGCCACAGGGCTATAACAAGGGCGATGCGCCTGCCAAATGGGACCTGACGGTCACCAGCAACGGCAAATATCAGGGCTGCATGAGCCCGTGCAGCTACGCCAAGGTCAATAATGACAGCAATCAGGATCTGTTTTGCTGTGCCGGGAAATACAAATCATCGAAAACCTGTGACCAAGCGACCGGTGTTATTGGCGCAAACAATTCGACCTATGTCACCAATCTGGCCCCGCCGGTCTCAACGCATGTCTATCGCTTTGCCTATGACGATGCGATTGGTGATTTTGCCTGCCCGGCCCAGACCGATTTCATGATCGTTTTCGGCACCGGGAACGGTTGATTGCCAACTGCCCCCCAAAAAAGAACGGCCCGCGTGGGCTGCGGGCCGTTCCATGTTCCTGTCGGAAATTTCTGGGCGGAAATGAAGAGTGGGTACTCTTCGACGGGGGTGGGTATCCCCGTTACGTCAATCAGTAAGGCAAACCGACGTAATTTTCCGACAGGTTGGTCAATCCTGCCTTGGATGACAGGATATATTGCAATTCGGCATCACGAATGCGGCCGTCAAATTCATTCTGATCCCCGAACGTATGCAGCATCGAGGTCATCCACCAGGAAAACCGCTCGGCCTTCCAGACACGTGCAAGTGCGGTATCGGAATAGGTCGCAAGCAGGTCTTCGCGGTTTTTCTTGTATTTCGCGATCAGCGCTTCGGACAGGTAGTGCACGTCACTGGCTGCAAGGTTAAGCCCCTTGGCACCGGTCGGCGGCACGATATGGGCGGCATCGCCCGCCAGGAACAGGCGACCATGCTGCATCGGTTCGGCGACAAAGCTGCGCAGCGGCGCGATGCTTTTTTCAAACACTTCGCCTTCATTGACGAGTTCGGCATCTTCTTCGCCAAGGCGGGTGCGCAATTCGGCCCAGAAACGGTCATCGGACCAGTCTTCGATTTTATCGGTGCTGGGCACCTGAACATAATGGCGCACAACCGTTTCCGAACGCATCGAACACAGCGCAAAACCACGGTCATGCTTGGCATAGATCAGTTCATCGGCCACCGGCTTTGCATGGGCCAGAACGCCAAGCCAGCCAAACGGATAGACCTTCTCGAATTCCTGAACACCCGGAAGGGTCTTACGGCCGACACCGTGGAAACCGTCACATGCGGCAATATAGTCGCACCGCAGTTCAACTTCATTGCCGTCTTTGACATATCGAACACGCGGCGCATCACCTTCAATGTCATGCAGGCTGACATCTTCGGCTTCGAACACGATTTCGCCGCCATGGGCAAGACGCGCTGCGATCAGATCCTTGGTGACTTCGGTCTGGCCATAGATCATCACCGTTGATCCACCGGTAAGCTCTTCCATATTCACATGGGTGCGCTTGCCGTTCACACTGATATAGATGCCGCCGTGAATGATGCCTTCCTTGTTCATGCGGGCATCAACCCCGACCCGTTTCATCAGGTCGACTGTCCCCATTTCAAGAACACCGGCACGGATGCGGCCTTCGACATAGTCGCGGCTTTTGCGTTCCAGAATGACGGAATCAATTCCCTGCACATGCAACAGATGGGAAAGAAGCAAACCGGCTGGGCCGGAACCGATAATGACGACAGGGACATGCATGACGGCTTCCTCACAAGATCACGGTTGTTGGTTTTTATTGGAATAAGAACCATTCCATTGCGGAAAGAATACGCCTGTTCACGGTTGGACAGAATGGACAAACCGGGATAATGATTGGACAAATCGAACACGTATCCACATTTGGTTATGGATCAGGTTTGATCTGGTTTTGGCTCTTGCGGCCAAATCACCGCCTGGTCTGGTTCAGTTCAATTGCCCCGACGGCGCCTGATCCCCGCCATCGGCCGCCCCGGGGGCTGTGACAAAATCGGATTTGCACAACGCCCATTCCTTGCAGATTTCCTGTCCGTCATCCGACATCATGAAGGTTTCATAGGCCTGCATCAGTTCCGCGCCGAACGGATGTTTGCGCGAAAACAGAATGAACATGTCATTGGTTGTAATGGTGTTGGTGGTGGCATAACGTGCGGCCACCTGTTCGCCCAAAAGCCCGGTCAGATCGTGCCAGCCCACGGCTTCTTCTTCAAACAGGATATCGGCCCGATCCGCATGCAGAAACCGCCAGGCGGATTCCGGGTTATTTACAATGTCGGCTTCGATGCCAAGCCGTCTGAATTCCTGTTCATACCAGTAACTGGCAATCCCGACCGGACGCAGGCCAAGCCCGACAACATCGCGCAACGCGTTGATATCGATCCCTTCGGGGAAACGGGACTTTTTGTAAAATCCCTTTTGATGGGCCTGGGCAATCGGATAGCGCGGAATATGAAAGGCATCCCTGCGCTCGACTGTCCGAAGCCACGGAAATGTCGCGACATAGATGCCCTGGCGGGTTTGCTCATAGGCCCGTTGCCAGGGGACGAAAATGAACCGGACGTCAAATCCCATCGCATTGAAAATCGTCTGGAACCGTTTGGCGTGTTTGCCGAAATCAGGAAGTGTTTCACTGATCATCGGCGGCCATTCGCCCACCGCCACCCAGACCTCATATCCGGGTTTCAATTTGCCCGGACCGGTTTGCCGGGCATCACCGACACGGATCACGTCCCCTGCCCGGATTCTGGCATCATCGCCAACATTACCACCGGCATGGGGGGCAGTGTTGGTTTGGGTTTGGGTGTGGGTGTTGGCTTGGTTGTGGGTATTCTGGCCTTTTGCCGGCACAATGACCGATCCGGCACGGGCGGTTGCCGCGACATCAAGGATGACCGCAACACATATGAACCCGATGACAACTGTTCTTTGCAACCATCGCACATGCGCTTCCCGATATAACCCCATAGGCATCTCCGGAAAATGTGACCGTGACAGGCGCTGTAAAAACCATTGATGGATCAATACCATACCAACAATAACATCATTTGGTGATATTGAAGAGGAAAATGCGCGTCCGCCCCCAAACCGGTATTACGCACCCGACGCCATCGCATGTTTTTTGATCAAATTATCGCTGTGATCAAAAATTAACCTTCCCAAAGGTCGATCCGCCCCGATCACTGTGATAAGCTTCTGACCAAGAGACCAGTTTACGGTCTTGCACATGTCAAAAACCGCGACAGAACGGGATGATGCCAAACAGCCGCGCCATCGCCATCTTTACCGACCTTGACGGCACATTGCTTGATCATGACACCTATGGCTGGGACGCCGCCCGTCCGGCACTTGATCGCGTGAAACAGCTTGCCATCCCCCTGATCGCCGTATCCTCGAAAACACTTGCTGAACTTGAACATATCAATCAGCAATCCATGCTGTTTGACGGGCTGATTGGTGAAAATGGCGGCGTCATTTCGCTGAATGGCGAAATCGAACAGGCTGGCCCGTCATCCGAAACAATCGATGCTGCGCGCAATCAGATCCGCGATGCCGTTTCGGTACCTGTTGGCAGTTTTCGAACCGTCTCGCCGGAAATCATTGCATCGGAAACCGGTCTTCCGCTTGACGATGCCATTCGCGCCGGTCAGCGCCATTGTTCCGACCCGCTGATCTGGCAACCCAGCAAGCAGGATGTCACCACCGCGCGCGCCATTGCCGAAAAATGGTCCCTGAAACTGGTCAAGGGTGGCCGTTTCCACACCTTGTGCGGCCCGTCAACCAAGGGCGAAGCCATGAAACGCATTCTGCAATGGCTTGCTCTGTCTCAAAGCGGCAAAAACGAAACCTCCCCGCCCAAACGGTTCACCACCATCGCGCTTGGGGATTCCCCCAATGACATCCCGATGCTGGCCGAGGCCGATTTTGCCATTCAGATTCCAACCAAACATGGTGCACGAAAATCGCCGCTGCTTGACCATGCCAATCTTCGGATCGCGCCCGCCCCCGGTCCTGCGGGCTGGAACGCTGCGATCAACGACCTTCTCGACCAGTTAACCAATACCAATAAAAACAGCGAGGTACTTCATGGCTGATTTCCATCAGGGTGGCCCGATCACAACCCTTCATCGCATTCTTGACCGCAACCCGGAAGAACTCGCCTATGAAATGACTGCCTTTGCCCGTCAAAGGCGCCAGACCCTGATTTTGCCCTGCCTTTATTCGGAACTTGAAACCCCGGCCATGACAACCATTGTCGATGGGCTCAAACAGGCGACCTATATCGATCAGATCGTCGTCGGTCTGGACCGCGCCAATGCGCAGCAATATCTTCATGCGCGCGAATTTTTCAAAGACCTGCCGCAACATGTACGCATTCTGTGGAATGACGGGCCGCGCCTGCGCGGTGTTCATGACCGGCTTGATGAATTTGGTCTGGCCCGTTACGAACCGGGCAAGGGCCGCAATGTCTGGTATTGCATGGGCTATACCCTGGCATCGGGGCGCAGTTCCGTGATCGGCATTCATGATTGCGACATTGCGACCTATACGCCCGATCTTCCGGCCAAGCTGATGTATCCGATCGCCAATCCGGCGTTCAATTTCGCCTTTGCCAAGGGATATTACGCCCGTGTTGCCAATGGCACCCTCAAGGGCCGGGTATGCCGCCTGTTTGTCACCCCGCTGATCCGGGCGTTGAAACAGGTGGTCGGCAAGACCGATTTCCTGAATTATCTCGATTGTTTCCGCTATTCCCTGTCCGGTGAAATGGCAATCCGCACCGACGTTGCCTATGGCCTGCGGGTTGCGTCCGACTGGGGGCTTGAAATTTCCATGCTTTCGGAAATGTATCGCAATCACACGGTCCATCGTCTGGCCCAGGTCGATATCGCCGATATCTATGACCACAAGCACCGCGAATTCGACCCGGCGCAAAAAGATGACGGCCTGTCGCGCATGGCGGGTGACATCGCCAAATCCCTGTTCCGCAAACTGGCAACACAGGGGACGATTTTCTCGCACGAGACATTCCGCACCCTTAAGGCAACCTATTATCGCGCTGCACTCGACCTGATTGAGCAATACCGTGCCGATGCCCTGTTTAACGGCCTCAAGATCAATCGCGACGAAGAAGAAAAATGCGTCGAGGTTCTGTCGGAAGTCATCATCAGTGCCGGTCAGCACTATCTCGACAACCCGCTTGAAAGCCCGTTTATCCCAAGCTGGCAGCGTGTTGAAAGTGCGATGGGCGACATTTTCGAACATCTTTCAAGTGCAGTTGAAGACGACCTTAAGGATAATAATATTGAAGTTTAGCATCTTTTAGGAGAAACTTAGGCGCCTATAAATTGCACCATCAGACCACCAGGTCAACCCAAAGGGGAACTCTGGCGACTTTGCCCATGCAAAACACTATTGAAGCGAAGATCAATGGTTCAACGAAAACAGGGAACAAAAATGCCAAACGATGTTCAAATGCTTCCAATCAAGTATCTCTCGCCTGAGGATGACCTCATTCTACCAATTTATGGATATACCGCCACCCAAGGTCCGCCAAACATAACAGCAGAAGAAGACTTTCAAGCGACCCCGACAAATCTATATTTGCTGGGTGACAACACCTCTGCGATGATAAAGCGCCAAACAGTCAACCCCGTATACTATTCTGCACCAAACCTGAGGGAAACATCAGGTTGCAAAACCACGCGTTGGGACAACAGAACAGCATGGTTTCCCAACCAAGATCAAAAGCCAAATTACATCACTTTTGATCTCAATCTGCCCTCCCAAGTCGCTGTCCTCTTAGAATTTAATTGCACCGCAGAGAATCTAGCGTACGGCGCAATTGAAGTAGCATTGGAAGTAAACGGCGTTAATGTCTGGTCATATAAAGATAACTCGCAAGGTAACGAATTTAGCGTCGTCGTGCGACCATCCTTACTCCAAAAGGGAGCCAACACTCTCAAGTTTACTAACAGATTCCCGACCATATTTGGATTATTTTCCTTAACCGCAAGCACAGTCGCGGTGAAAGCAGAATACTATTGGCAATCAATCTGCCAAGGAGTACTGCAATCAGGAGGATCAGAAAGCCAAACGATTTCAACCATACATGGAAACAATAGCACCACTTCAGAGACCAGGCAATTTTCAGAAAGCTTAGGGGTATCTGCAACGTTGCATGACATTGGGTTGTCTCTAAGCGGCTCGCTCTCCACGGCAGACTCCCACTCTGTAACAATTTCAGAGCAAGTTACCGTCTCACGCAAAGTCGACATGACCTGCCCTTCAGATTGCTCATCGGTCACGTTCCAGATTTGGGAACTTTGCGTAAAGTTTACAGCTGGCGATTACCACCTTTCAGTAATACCAACTTCAGAACATGGTGGGACTTACGCACAGAGGTCATATAACACCAAAAAGAAAAAGTAGAGTATGCCACACAGGAGGCCATCTTGTCGGCGAAGCCTTTCGCACCCTTAAGGCAACCTATTATCGCGCGGCACTCGATCTAATTGAGCAATACCGTGCCGATGCGCTGTTTAACGGCCTCAAGATCAATCGCGACGAAGAAGAAAAATGTGTCGAGGTTCTGTCGGAAGTCATCATCAGTGCCGGTCAGCACTATCTTGATAACCCGCTTGAAAGCCTGTTCATCCCAAGCTGGCAGCGTGTTGAAAGTGCGATGGGTGACATTTTCGAACATCTTTCAAGTGCAGTTGAAGACGATCTGAACGACACCGAAATCGGCAAGGGTTAAGACTACGGCCTGATCCGGCACGCTGTTTCGAACGCGCTTGCGGTTCGCTGCTATTGCGTATGATCGGGGAATGGAAATATGGCCAGAAAGACCTGAAGAACGTCTTCCTGGCCTTTTCGTTCAAGAACCACCGGCAATAACAGCCGCACCCCTTTGCGCCAGTCTTTTTGAAAGATCTGCAAATGATGGATTTGTGGCTTGCCTGTTTTGCGTGCCGCGGACAGGGCTGCATGCAATGCTGTTGAAAAATGGCAATCCACTTCACGGGCAAAGGCGCCGCGCCAATCCTCGCCGGTCAGCGCAATGATGTTTTCACCTTCGAGCAAAATCTGAAAATCATCCTTGTCCGGATGATATTCATAGATGCTGATATCATCAATCCATGGGGACAGCGTATCCGGGGTAAAGTCGCAACGGGTCGGAATTCTGCCCCGCGCAGCTGCCCGGCCCACAATGCCAGAAGCGCATGCGCCCCGGCCGGTGCATCCGCGCCAAGCCGATCCAGCGGCACTTCCTTGTCATGCGAACCACCAAGCCCGGCCATTGCACATCCGTCAGATATAGTGCATCGGCTCGTAGGGGAAACGTGCGCCAAGCACCTGATAGATCGGGTCACCAAACTGGTCCATGGTTTGCGCCGGCAACAGGACACGCAACCAATGGCGGTGTTTGGCATGATTTCCGGCCACATTCACATAATGAAAAGTCGGCCGTTTTTCGTACATTGTCTTTAGCAATGCCGCCATCAGACAGGTGCCATATTTCAGGTCGATCTCGCGCGGGGTGGATCCCTGAAAATTTTCGCCTGTCGCAGCAACAATTGACGGCGCATCAATACGCACCAGAAAGTCATTCCGGACCGGCAGATATTCGTAAACACTGATCTCGTCGCGCCAGCGGATCAGACGTTCCGCATTCAGAATGGCGCGTGACGGCACGCTGTTTACCCCGGTCTGGGTCCATGCATCATACCATGTGTCGACAAGCGCAATGACCCGGACATCAACGTCCTCGGGCAACCCGTCCAGTTCGGTGTCTGCTGATTCAAGCGCGCGTGATGGTATCATGGCATTTTCCCAGATATGCACGTGGGGAAATCACGCCCCGAAACAAGTATGAAAGCCAAATAATCACGATGCCCCGCGATAAAAGAAGTGGGTGACGAAAACCTGTTCGATAACCCGCCCCTGCCGGTCGGTTGCCCGCACAGGCAACAAAAGACGCAGCCATTCTTCCCAGACCTTGCGTTCATAACCGATGCGGTGAAAGGCCGGCTTGCCGTGATCAATCACCTCAAGCAATGTCGCGTGCAATGTGGTGCCAAAATCCAGATCAATCTGCCGGGGTGAACAGCCATGATAATCTTCGCCGCTGGCCTCGATGATGTTCGGGGCATCGATGCGGATGATAAAATCACGTTTTTGCGGAAGATATTCATAGATACAGATATCATCGACCCAAGGCGCCAGAACATGACCGTTCAGCACCTTTCGGTCAGGAACCTTGCCACCCTTTGCCGCCGCTTGCCAAACCTCGTAATAGGCTCTGACGCGGCTTTCTGTATCCTCGGGCAAGTGCGGAATTTCGATTTCCTGCGCATACGCCATGTGCGTAAATTGCCCTCTATGTCCTGCTATCTGGACACGAGTTTTGCAAAGCGCATTTTGTGACGCAACGATAAACGCATCGGCTGCGTATTTTTTGCACAATCTGAAAAACCGATCAGACCGGCATGGCATCCCGATAGCGTTGCAGCAACCGGCTTTCGGTACGGTTGCGCCCGTCCCGGTTGGAAATCCACACGATCTGATAGGGCGCCAGTTTCATGATGCCGTCGTAATCTTCGATCACTTGCTGGGTGATCAGATCCTGCCAGCCTTCGGTCATGATCAGATTGATCTTCGAAAGATCAAGATCCTGTTGGGTCTCGGTCAGGTTAAATACGCAGAAAATGCTTTGTTCATTCAAATGCGACTGCCGCCAGATGCCAAGCAAATCCGGACCGAGATTAAGGGTATATTGCGTGGCATTGGGGTGAAAAGCAGGTTGTCCCATACGGATCGACATAAGCGCGCGCAACTGATCAAACGCCGATTTGGCCGGACCATCTTCGGACAGAACCCGTTCTGCATCGGAAAGCTTCCAGATCTTGCGGTTCAGGCGGCGCGGAATACCGGTTTCCTCATAAGCCGCCTGATCATTTTCCGTTGCCAGAATGGTCTGAACATAGATCGCCGGGATCCCTTCAAGCGACATGGCAATTGCCTGGCTCATCACAAACCGTTCAAGCCCCATGGTCGCTTCACCGGCGAAGTTTTCCGCCAGCATGCTGTAAAGCGTCACATTGAGCTCATAGGGCTTTTGCCCGCCCCCCTTAAGCGCACGGTAACTGACCTGCCCACCCATCTTGAGAGCATGCTCGCGCAGGCCATCAATATCGTCATCGGGAATAAGGTTTTCGGCCGGGCGAAGCCCTATGCCATCATGGCTGGCCGTAAAATTGAAAAATGTGCAGCCCGCCGGGGCCGGCGGCATCGCCATGATGCATTTGCGGATATAATCGCTTCGCCCGCTTAGCAACGCATGAATGATCACCGGTGGCAGCGAAAAGTTGTAAATCAGGTGTGCTTCATCCTGACTGCCGAAATAGGACAGGTTTTCCAGAAGCGGCAAATTGGTTTCGGTAATAAACAGCACATCGGGATAAAGCGCATTACAGGCCAGGCGCATGGCCTTGATCAGTTTATGGGTCTGATCAAGATTGATGGATGTCGTTCCGACTTCCTTCCAGATAAAGCCGATAGCATCAAGCCGCACCACGCGCACGCCATGCTTCAGGTAATTCAGCACCACGCGCAGCATTTCGAAAAACACATCCGGGTTGCCGTAATCCAGATCGACCTGATCATAGCTGAAGGTGCACCAGACGAACTTTTCGCCATCCTTGGTCACGACATCATTCAAAAGCGCATGACTGCGCGGGCGCACCACATCGGAAAGATCATCTTCAAGGCTTGCGGTTTTGATGTAATGGACACCGGGCTTTTCACCGGCCAGAAATTGCTGATACCAGGGATGCGACGCCGAAATATGATTGGCCACCAGATCGGCCATCACCGTGCCATGCTTTGCCAGATCCTCGACATCGCCCCAATCGCCAAGTTCCGTGCGAAGCTGGCTGAAATCGCTGACTGAAAATCCGTCATCGGATGTAAAGGGATGAAATGGCAGGATATGAATGCCTGTAAGCCAGTCTTTCAGCCATTTACGGTGAAATTCGCCAAGGCTTTGCAGACCCTTTTTGCCGTCCTGATGGATGCTGTCGCCATAGGTGATCAGAAACGCATCGCGCTGATCCCATTTGCGCAGGTGTTCCTCTTTGGGTTCCGGCCCGTCACCTTCGACCGGCAGGCCAAGTTCGTCAAAAACGCGCAGCACCAGTGCTTCGTGATCGTGTTCGGGATAAACATCTGCAAGCAGGTTGCGCATCGCGCTGGCAAACGCAATCCGTCCCGAGGTTCCGACAACACGATCCATACTGGCTCCTTCCGGGCAGGCAATTCAAAGCATTACGCAATGAAATAATGAAATTGCACAGGATGCAAGCAGGGATTCCATTCTGCCGACAAAGCAGGCATTAATACGCAAAACGCCCGGCACAAGGCCGGGCGCTACAACATGGCAACTGCAACGATCGAGCCTTACGGCGCAATCGTTACCTCGACCAGCGCATGGGTACGCTTGGTATCGATATGCTTGATGGCATCGCGCAAAATCCCCGGCAAATCCTCGGCCCGCTCGGCCTTGGCAATCCAGGCACGGCTGGCCTCGGCGACCTTGGTGAAATCCGGGCTGGGTTTAAGCGCGGTCAGCGGCATTTCATTGGTTTTCGCCGCATAGCCGTTCGGATACATCCCCGCCACCGACTGGCGCACTGCCCCCCATTCATTATTGTTCAGAACAAGGATCAGGATCGGAAGTTCAAGCGCCTCGGCGATCTGATGGCAGGCCGTCGGGTTGGCAAACATATAGGAGCCATCGCCCATGGTCGCGACCACCAGCTTGTCCTTATCGGCAAGTTGATAGCCCATCGATGCCGGGAATGACCAGCCAAGCCCACCGGAATGCGGTTCCTGATACCAGCTGCTATGCTCCGACAGTGAAAGCGGCTCCAGCGGGCAGCCAAGCTCGGAAAAGACGGTTGCCGAACGACCGGCAATCGCATCGGACAGACAGCGCGATACATAGGCCTTGGTCATCGGGTCCACTGCCCCGGCATCGGCCATCGCCAGTGCCTTTTTGCGGGTTTCGGCATTGATCGTGGCAATTTTGCCCCGACGATCCGAACAGGTCGCGGCATGATCGGCATGACGACGATCCATGGCATCTGCCAGCATCATGATGACATCACCGGTCTCGCCAACAAGCGAGATGTCGGCGGCAAAATTGCGGCCCGGGAACCGGGAATAAAGCGGGTTCTGACCGATCTGAACCACCTTGCAATCCGGGCGCAGCGTATGGATATCGGGTGACCATGGCGCCAGACAATCAATCACCACCACCGCATCGGCATCCTTAAGCCAGGGTGCCGGATCCATCCCGGCAAACATCGGATGTTCGGTGCCAATGGCAAGCTGGATCGCCCAATATTGCACGACCGGAATGCCCCACTGATCAACCAGTTCGGAAAAACGGCCAAATGCCTCGGCCGTGCCTGTCCCGCGCTGGGCAATGATCACCGGGTTCCTGGCATTGGCAAGAATGTCTGCCGCCTGCTCGACACTGGCTTGCGGCGGGGCAACCGGTACCGGTTGCATGCGAAGCGGCCCGTCAATCTCGTCCCCCGGGCAGGGTTCACACAGAACCTCACGCGGCAGACTGACATAGGTCGGGCCCTTGGGCACCGATGATGCGATGGCATAGGCACGATCAACGACTTCGGGCACCTGTTCGGGGAACTTCAGTTCATATTCCCATTTCGAACTTTCGCGTACCAAGGCCGCCTGATCGCGCATTTCCTGGCCCCAGCCGATCGGAACGGTGCGCGCGCCAAGGCGGCCCTTTTCCATCACCGGGGTTCTGCCCGACATCAGAACGACCGGCACATGTTCGGTCGCGGCGTTGATCGCGCCAATCGCACAATTGGCAAGACCGACATTGGTGTGCGCCATAACGGCCTGCGTTTTTCCGGTCGCAAGGTAATAGCCATGCGCCATGCCCATCGCCGCATTTTCATGCGGCATGATCAAAGCATTGGGAAGATCGATATCCTTTGCCGCCGCCTCGGCCAGACCTTCGATGATCGGCGGAAAGTCGGTGCCGGAATTGGCAAAGATATAATCAATCCCGATCGCCTTCATGCGGGCCAGAACCGCCCCGCCGGCGGTCAGGGTAATCTGACCGGATTTGTCACGCGTGTCGTTTGTCATCAGACGCCTCTTGTTTTGCTCTTTCAATATTTCTATATTTGAAATATTATTTATAATATAGTTTATTATTGAAATCCGGGCGCCGTCAAGCATCGCGTCCGGCTTTGACCCGTGGCGTTTTATGTGAATGGAAAATCATGACCAGCCAGCTCAATGGATCTGTCCTCAAGGCCTTTAAAATTCTGGATCTTTTTGCCGCGGGGAAATCCGAACTGACGGCAAAGGAAACCGCAGACGCGCTTGGCATCAATATGATTACCGCCCACCGGTTTTTGCACACGCTGGTCCATGCCGGCGCGTTGCGGGCATCGTCACGCGGGGTCTTCCGGTTGGGATATATGTTTGCCGATCTGGGTGAACGGGTTTTGCATGACGGCAATCTGCCAACCCTTCTGCAACCGATCCTTGATCAGCTGGCGCGTGACACCGGGGAAGCCTGCATGGCAACCGAATTTGATCGCGACATGGCGGTCTGCATCGCCAAATCCCTGCCCGACCGGCCGCTTTATGTCGATATCCGGATTGGTTCAAAACTGGATGCTTTTTGCACGGCGCACGGCAAACTATGGCTGGCGCATATGGGTTCTGACGATCAGGATCGCTATTTCAAGAACGCCCAACTGCTTGGCATGACCGATCACACCATCACCGACATAAAAACCCTTCGGGACGAACTGCAAACGATCCGTCAACAGGGCTTTGCCACCAATAATGGCGAACGTGAAAACGATATTTATGCCATTGCCGTTCCGATCACGACCCAGCATGGCAAAATGATTTCAGGCTTTTCGGTTTTCGGCGCGTCACCGGCAATCCTTGGCCAGCATCGCGACGGCCTGCTTGATCATCTGCAATCGGCAACACAAACCGCCCGTCAGGCCCTTTACGGCGCGGCGTAATCCATATGACGGATGGCGCCGGGTGATTTGCCCGTGGTGCGCTTGAACGCGCGGCTGAATGCCGCGACCGAGGCATAGCCAAGCTGATCGGCAACCTCGTCAAGCGACAGGTTTTCACGCCCGATCCACTGGCTGGCCAGACGCATGCGCAAATTGGTCAGATATTGCTGCGGGGTGGCCTTGGTCAGTTCGACAAACCGTTCGGCAAAGACCGACCGTGACATCCCCATTTCCGATGCCATATCGGCAACCGACCAGTTACGGCCCGGCTCCTTGTGCAAGGCGGCCAGCAACCGCGCAAGTTTGGGATCACGCACGGCCTCGACCCAGCCGCAAACATCACAGCCCGCCTCGACCCAGCGTCGCAGGATGGCGGCCGCCACCACATCGGCAAGCCTTGTCAGGATCACGCCATAACCCGGGCGCTTGGCGCGCAATTCGCTGGTCATGACATCAAGGATCGCGGGAATTTGCGGATCATGATCGGGCACGGTTTCGATATGCATGATTTCCGGTTTGAGATGCGCCAGCGGATGCAGCCACCCGAGATCAAATTCCATCGCACAGCTGAAAATCAGATTGTCCTTTGACCGGCAGGCATCCGCTTCGCACGCCCGGATTTCAGACGCCGCATCACAAAGCGGCGCCTTTTCAAAGGCATCGACACTGCGCATGGCAACGCCATCTTCGCTATAAAGATCGTGAATGCCCGCACAGGGCAGCAATACCGCATCCCCGCAGCCCAGAACATGCACCGCTCCGCTTTTGGTACGCAGATGAACTGTGCCCTGCCCGATAAAGTGAAACCAGGCACGGGTGTCATCCATATCCTCGCCAAAGCGCAGACCATAAGGTGCCGAAATCTCGATCCGGCGATAATCAAGTCCGCGCAATCGCACCCCCGACAGCAGGTCATTGACCATATCATGGCCCGCTTCGTTGAACTGGCCTTCGATATGGTTTGACGGGCTGTTGAATGCGGCATTCGGGATGGGGGACATGACATTCCGGACGATTGATCAATTAATTCAGACAAACTGTCATAGATCGTCCGAACGGTCCAGTCTATTTTAGGTGCAATGCACAAACACCTTTAAAAGGACTACCGCATGAGTGAACCACAATCCGACGCCCGGCCCGCGCAGACGTCCGCCGTCGCGCCAGCACCTGCTGCATGGGCCGCCGTCATTTCAATGACACTGGGGGTATTCGGGCTGGTCACGGCCGAATTCCTGCCGGTCAGTCTTCTAACCCCGATTGCGTCCGACCTTTCGGTGTCCGAGGGCCTCGCCGGTCAGGCCATTTCGGCAACGGCCTTTTTGGCCCTGATCACAAGCCTTCTGATTGCCACCGTAACCCGCCGGTTTGACCGCCGCAATGTCCTGCTTTCCTTCTCGATATTGCTGGTGGTCTCAAGCATCATCGTTGCGTCGGCAGAAAATTTTGCCTTCCTGCTGGTTGGCCGCGTGCTTCTGGGCATTGCGCTTGGCGGTTTCTGGACAATGTCGGCGGCAACCATCATGCGACTGGTGCCCGAAAACCATGTGCCGCGTGCGCTTGCCATCATGTTCAGTGGCGTTTCGGCTGCCACCGTCTTTGCCGCCCCGGTGGGCAGCTTCCTTGGCGATATCATCAGCTGGCGTGCAGTCTTCCTGCTGGCTGCGGGGATCGGCGTCATTACCTTCGTCGTACAGTTCGCAACCCTGCCGTCCCTGCCACCGCGCGGACGGGCTTCGTTGCGCACCCTTGTTGACCTGATCAACCGTCCGGGCATGAAATTCGGGCTGCTGTCACTGGTCATCATCATTACCGGTCACTTTGCCCTGTTTACCTATGTCCGCCCGTTCCTTGAAAACGTCACGGGTGTGGCAACGGCGGGGATTTCCGGTGTGCTGCTGGGCTTCGGGGTCGCCAACTTTTTCGGCACCCATCTGGCCGGTGCGCTGATTGCGCGATCACTGCGCATGACCATTGCCCTGATGCCCTTCATCATGGGGCTTTGCGCCCTTGCCATGGTTCTGATCAATGGCGCGCTTAATCCGACCATCGTTCTGGTCGCGATCTGGGGCATGGCGTTTGGCGGTGTGCCGGTCGCCTGGTCGACCTGGATCACCCGCATGGTTCCTGACGAAGCCGAAAGCGGCGGCGGACTTCTGGTTGCCGGTTTTCAAACCGCAATCGCGGCCGGCGCCATCATTGGCGGGGTGATGTTTGATTTCATCGGCGCACTTGGCGTTTTTGAACTTGGCGGCATCTCCCTTGTCGTTGCCTCGGTCGTTGTTACCGCTGTCTTGCGCCCCGCCCCGGCTGTCAGCGAACAGGCCTGATCCCTCGCACCCCCTGCGTCACCACCGCAAACACAACAAAGGGCAGCGGAACCACTTCGCTGCCCTTCTTCACGTTCTGCGAAACCCCAAACCCGAACGCCACCAACCTCGTATCCCACACAGTTGGGAATCCATTTTTCAAAACGTACAATATATAACGGAAAATAAGAAAAGCGGACTGTCCTTTGGTCCTTAAGGCGACCAACACCAGTGCCACCTTCTCAATCATTCAAACGCAATTATCTCCTCTTTAAGAAATATTCCACTGCTAATAGCTGTGTCAGTCACCGCACACGGATTGTCTGTATACGCTATAATGGCGAGACTATCCTCGGCACGACTTGAAGTTACATAGAGAAGTCGTCGAGTTCGATCCAATGCACTATCAAGCCCGGCGGCTTCGTTCTCGAGGTCACGCGTGCTTTTTTCTTTTGCGCCAAACAGTTTGTCGTAGCTGAATTGAAATCCCCTCGCTTCGTAATCATTAATCACAACCATGACGCGAGAAAATTCCAAGCCCTTTACACCCTGATGCGTGCCGAATCCCGTTCCCCCAGAAACATAAGCAATATATTTTCTTGCCTGGCTCAACGGTGCGTCAAGCGCGACGCGCCAGGCCCCTATTTCAGACTTAGCATCCTCAATAGTGCCTTCATCACCTTTTTCCGGCTTGCCCACCGCCCCATCTAGAAATGGAACTAAAGATCGCGGAACTTGAAAGAGATCATTAGAGGAAACGACATTCAATAACTCCAATAGAGAGGGATCTTGGTTTTGCTCCAATAGCTCTCTCAAGTTCTCGATGGCAGATTTTGCCTTTTTTAGGTTCTCAACCTGCCCCTTTCCGGCAGAGAAAAGCGTCTCCTTTTCCAGAATTGGTGACTTATCTTGAACAATGCGTGCAATCGCAAACTCGTCATCGTGCAAAACCGCATCGACTAATTCAGCCACATCCAAGCAAAAGAAGCGAATACCTGGCAGGGAGCCCTCCAGAAGATTAGTTCGAAATGTGACATCTGAAACCTGATACAACGGGTCGAACATATCACTGAAGCCCATGCGAGCTGCGGCCATATGATGCTCAAGTATTAGTGTTTTCACCGGATCTTCTAGTCGCTCAGTATTTAGAGCCCAATCCAAATCACCAGTAATATCTGCCATACATTGACGGGCTCGTTCTTCGACTACCAAAGGTCGGGTGAACTTAGACCGATCAATGACGAAGAGTCGCACCCATCCCCCAGGCTTGTCGCTTCGTGGCTGCTGCTTTTGATCATCCACTTCAGATCTGACAGCGTTCACCAAATCAACTATACGCTTTCGGCTTCGGTGGTTCATCTTCTTCGCAGGTTTGGCCCAATCCTCCGGCACAAAGCCAGGCTTGCCTAGTTCGGGATGACCATCTGCATAAATCCGTTGCATCGTGTCTCCAAGCAGACCCAAACTAAAGACTTTATCATGGCAGGCCTGCACCTTGAGCAACGCTTCGAGAAGATGTCTGTTTGTATCTTGGCTTTCATCTATGAGAAGCACGGGGAATGCATCCACCAAGATACGCTGTATCGTTCGCTTCTCCGACAAAAAGCTAGTAACTATTTTCAGAACCTCGCTATGACTTAATGAGTCACTGCTCTTATTGTCTCCTGAAGGGCTATAGATGAACTCGGGTATTTCATCGATAACAAGGAGTCTCTCCTGCTTAGACACAATCGAACGTTCGGTATCTCTATAGATTTTTGTATCCGTTCGCTTTCTAGCCGCTTGAGCTAGTTTCATTTCATCAAGAGATATCTGGATATCTCTCTTTAGCCAGTTGCGGATATCTGATTGATGGCTCTTAATAAGAAGCCATGAAAACGAGTGGATAGTATGAACAACCACCAGCGGATCTCGCTTGGTTCGATCCACAATTTCATCTCGTGCAGCATTGGTAAAGGTTATGACTGCCACCTTCTTGCCCCGTACCTGCAGCCATCGCCGGTTCTTCAGTGATGAGTCATGGGCAGAGCGCAAAAAATCTATGGCATTTACGAGAGAGCGGGTTTTACCTGATCCGGCGCCTGCAAAAAGAAAAAAGCTCCGTGGATTTTCAAAGCTCAGGCAAGCTCGAATCTGTTCATCGACAATATCGTCGACGTGATTATCGGCGACTTGTTCAGTCATCCGCTTCCTCCGCCAACAAAGTGTCCGATTTCTTCACACGAAGCCGTTCCTCTAACCATTTAAGGCCTTCAGAAATGTAATTTGGGACGCACAAGCCTTCGAAACCATCGTCACTCAGCACGTCCAAGGCGAAGCTAGCCTTACTACCGCTCTGCAGAGCGCAGTAAAGTCCCTCTGCTACCGCGCTCCAGTCCGGGGCTGAATCTAGGCTTTCTCGAAACTTCCTTGTAAGGTCATTTCCCGCCAGGCTCTTGAAGAAATCAACATTCTGCAAGACCATTGAGTCTTCGAAAGTACTTGGAAAAACTTGAACCTCGGCGGGTGGCTTTCCATCTTTGTGCATTGTAATACTTGTCTGATAAGCTACACGGACCGCAAAGAGTGGATCGTGTTCGACTATCTTGCCAGTTGGAGCCATATCAATCAGCACATCAAAATCGGATTCTTTCGGCAGCCATTTTTTCAGCGTAGCGTTCATTGTAACCTGCCCATCCCCCTTCGCGGGACGAACTCCGGAAACCGTTGCCTTCTTTCCCACTCCCCGCTTCCCTGTGTCGATATCCGTGACAACCAGACACAGTAAACCTAGCTTTTCAATCAAGTCTTTTAACCTATGCGCATGACTTCCGTTGATCTCTAAAAGAGTCACATAACATTGGTGCAAGAAGGGAAAACCGTTCTTAATGAAGTGCGGGACCAACATTCGTTCCGCAGACCCTTCTATCATTATCGCAGCATCTGCGAAGAACAAGTCAGAGTGTTGAGCACGTAGATACCGCGTGACAAAATCTTGAGTGTCCTTCTCATTTTGGCCGAACACATCCTTAAGGTTTATGACCGTCGAAATTGGAACGTCGGCCCCCATTCCTGAAGGCAAACGCCGGAAATACCGCAGGCAGCTATAAGGGGTTTCGTGTGCAACATGACTAGAATGCGTGCTCACAACTAACTGCGTCACTAACTCCTTGTTTTTTCCTAGCCTTTCATGTTGTCTAAGGACATCGTAAGCTTTCTTAATGAAGACTTGCTGCACCTGTACATGCAGATGTGCTTCGGGCTCCTCTAACAGAACAAGATGGATGGGTTCAAAAACCGTATCGTCCGATTTTTCTGCCTTTTGCACACGCATCCACGCATCGCGGAAACGCATTAGCTTGAAAACCATCGAGATCAAATTCTGATAACCAAGTCCATTTTGGTTTTCCGGAAGACGCATAAGCTTGTTTGCAGCCTTTTCCTTAGAAGGCTTGCTCATAACGAACGAAACGGATGTCTTGTGCTGCAGTATATCTCCAGCCTTAAGCTCTGATGTGACCTGAATGTGAGGATCGGTGACACCAGGGTAGTTCATCTCTTCGACTTCATGGAACGCAGGCTGAAATGCCTCACCTATACGTTGATCGAAAGCGCTTCTTGCCGCTTCGATTGCTTCAAGTGCACCAAGATCGTCAACGGACGGACTTTGTGTAGGGTCAAGATGTTTCTGATGATAATGCCCAAGCTGGCTGGAGAGTTTTTGCCCAGGAAAGGCTTCAAACTTATCATCTGGTCCACTGGTTTCTGCCTCATCACTCATGCCGCGTTGGGCGGACTCGAAGTTCACCCTGATAAGATGCTTCAACGGATCGTCTTTTAGAGCACGCGCCGAGGCATTTAACTGTTGAGGTTGCGCGGCTGTAGATGTGGGAGGCACCACCCTCTTTGGGTCTAGAGGGTAAGCGATAAGTTTGAATTTCCTAGGTAGCTGCCTGTCGAGGTAATCTGGTAAGTCAAGCGGCCAAACCGGGATCTTGGGCGCCACATACGGGATTCCGCTACTTTCCGCTTTTTCCTTGGCTTGTTCGACGGCCACAGCGATCAGCGCCTTAGCCTCCTCGCGTGACTTCCGAAAATCATTGAACAATTCGACAATGCTTGATGGTTCAAGCCGCAAGCGTATACCTATCATGCCCCCCTGCCAATCAAGATTAGGCATGACCGAGCTCACGTAATGAAACTCGCCAACATTCACGTTCAACCAAAGATCAAAGAACGGCAATAAAGGAACCCATTTATCCAAGTCCGCGGGGCTAAATCCCCCAGCCTCCGGATCATAGGTTTCCCAAGACGTCCCAATAGTCTCTAATGTAGCAATGTGACTCAACGTCAAATCCTGCAACCTAAAAGCGCCCGCAGATTGACTTAGGAACTTTCGAAAAGCGAGCATTGCCGATGTTTTACCGCTATTATTCGCGCCAACGAATATTGTCTTCTCTGGTGAGAGATCAATCCGAGTAGCCAACAACTTTCGGAAGTTGCCTATTTCAACAAATTCAATCTGCATAATTGACTCTAATGTTATTGCGGTGAGCGCATGGCAACTCCCGACGAGAGAATAACATCCAGTAAAGTGTTCGCGGCTTGCTACATTTCGTGAAAACCGTGACATAGCCTTTATGATGTGACGTGGACCAATCGCACCGATGATCGAACAGTAGTGCAGGCTAGCTGCTTTGAAATAAGGGGACATGAGATAAGGGAACAGATTTGCCCCCAAAGTCTGCAAATCTCCCTAGCGTACTTTAGCAGAACACAAACCACCACCAGACCACAACCTAAAGTTAAAAAAAAAGAAAACCCCGGCACATTGCTGCGCCGGGGAAGGTCGTGTCGTTCGGAGGGAGACTGGGCTTTACGCCCTTTGGAATTACGAGAATTCCCGAAAAATCAGATGGCTTTGACCACGACCGGGCGTTCTGCCTGAACCATCAGGCGGTTGCGGATGGGGCGACCAAACAGGGCAGATGAAATTTCGAATTCATCGCCGTCCTGTGTCGTGATGCCATCGGCAAAGCTGAGTGTCGCCGTGCCAAAGAAATGCGCATGCACATCACCCGGGCGGCGGAACAGGTCATATTTGAAGTGGTGATATTCAAGATTGGCGAGCGAGTGCGACATATTGTCTTCGCCGCTGACGAACTGCTTTTCCCAGATCACCTTGCCATCGCGATACAGACGCGAGGTCCCTTCGACATGGCTTGGCAGACCCCCCAGCAGCAATTCCGGCCCCATCGCGCAATGGCGCAGCTTTGAATGCGCCAGATAAAGGTAGTTCTGGCGCTCCATCACGTGATCGGAAAACTCGTTCCCGATCGCAAAGCCGATGCGCACCGGGGTTCCATCATGGTCAATGATATAAACTGCGGCAATTTCCGGTTCCTCGCTGCCATCAAGGGCGAAGGACGGGCTTGGGATCGCCGCCCCGGGATTGGCAACAATGGATCCATCGCCCTTATAGAACCATTCGGGCTGCACACCATGTTCGCCGGCCTGCGGCTTGCCGCCTTCGACGCCCATGCGGAACATCTTCATGGAATCTGTTTCATCGGCGGCCTTGTTGTCGGCCTTGTGCATGTTTGCACGCGCAGAGGCCGAACCAAGATGGGTAAGCCCGGTCCCGGTGACAAGGAAATGCGCCGGATCAACATGGGTAATCGGCGGCAACAGGCGTCCGTCACGGACAACCTCGTTATAATCAACGCGGTCGTCCCCCATGCGAATTTTCGCCTTTTCGATCATCGTCATGTTTTTGGCAAGTGCGATGGTCGCAAGTTCACGGGTGGTGGAAACGCCCTTGAGCGGGATAAGGGTGTTTTCGTCTTCGACCACGGCAACATGCTGCGCACCCGCGGTATCCTTGTATTGAACCAGTCTCATGAAAGTTCATCCTGAATGATCTTTGTCGGTTATGTGAATGTCGGCTTGATCGCCAAGGGCAAAACCGCCCTAGACCCAGCCGCCATCAACAATGAAGTTCTGGGCGGAACACATCCGGCTTTCATCGGAAATCAGGAACAGCGCCATGCGCGCGATATCCTGTGGCATCACCTTGTTCTTCAGACACTGGCGTTCATCGATTTCGCGCTCGGCGGCCTCATCAACCCAAAGATCAAGCTGGCGCTGGGTCATCACCCAGCCCGGAACAAGGGTATTGACCCGGATATGATCCTTGCCCAGATCGCGCGCCATGCCGCTTGTCAGCCCGTGGGTTGCGGCCTTTGCCGTGGTATAGCCCGGCATGCCGCCCTGCCCCATCATCCAGCTGACCGAGCCGAAATTGACGATGGCACCACCGCCGGCCTTTTGCATCATCGGGGCGACGGACTGAATGGTAAAGAAGGACGGACGAATATTGATTGCCTGGCGGTCATCCCAGTATTCCGGGGTCACGTCCTGCCATTTGTGGCGGGTATCATTGGCGGCATTGTTCAAAAGCCCGGTAATCGGCCCGTTGATTTCGGCGGCCTTGGCAACCGCGGCCTGAAGGGCCGGGATATCGGTCAGGTCGCATTTGATAAAGACCGGCGCATTGCGCGCATCTTTTGAAAGCTTCTCGACAAGGGCGTTGCCCGCATCTTCCATGATATCGACAAAGGCGACTTTGGCGCCTTGCTCTACAAAGGCGGTAACAAGGGCCTCGCCAATACCCGATGCGCCACCGGTGATGAATACCGATTTATCTTCAAGGCTGGTATAGTGTGTCGGCATGCGATCAGACATGATCGGTGCTTCTCCCGTCGTGTGGTTTCTCTTTTGGTGTCTCTCTGCCGGTCCGGCACGGGGACTCCACCCCGCACGCGATCCGGATTTGCATTCCATAATGTTCAGAATAGGCATCATTGCCGATATGTGCAGCGCAAAAGACACCTGCCCGTAAAACGGGTTGCGGTGCCAATCACCCGCATCGGGCAACTGTGCGGATCAGTTTTGCGGCATTGTCATCCGGCCCGTGATCATGATGCTTCCTCCTGAAAATTATGTTTTTAATTCTTCATACAATAACATTAATGATCAGGATATCCGGGCCTGTCAAGCGACAAACGGGTGAAGTGAATTCTTTCGATCTGTCGCGCAGTGGTTTATAACAACGTGACCTTTGGCTCTTCACGGCCGATCACGGCACCCCTGCCCGAAATAATTATATGCTTTGCAACACAAAGCGTTGGAGGGGTCAGATAAGTTGCCCTCGAAATTAATTCATATTATATGAATAATATCAAAGCGGGCCTTTTGCCGTTTTGCATTTTTACAAGGTCCTGGCCCATGGCCATGCCGGAGGGAATTTAATGTCGTCGATGTCAAGAACCTACGCCAAACGCAGCCTGCACAGCATCGTTGCCCATGATCTTGGTGCACGGATTGTTTCGGGCCAACTGGCGCCGGGGGATGTGCTTCCGACCGAGGCGGCATTAAGTGAATCCCTTGATGTATCACGCACGGCCCTGCGCGAGGCGATCAAGATCCTGTCGGCCAAGGGCCTGATCGAAAGCCGTCCGAAAACCGGTACGCGCGTCAAACCGCGATCCAGCTGGAACCTTCTGGACCCTGATGTCCTGTCCTGGCACTTCCCGGACCCGGACCCGGCATTCCTGTATGCGCTGTTTGAAACGCGTCTGATCATTGAACCCAATACTGTCGCCATGGCTGCTGTGCGCGCAACGCCCGATGAAATCAAGGCGATTGGCGATGCCTATGACGCGATGGAAAAGGCCGAACCGGGGACCGAGGCGGTCTATCTTACCGATCTGCAATTCCATCAGGCGATCCTTAATGCATCGGGCAACGATTTCATGAAGTCGTTTGGCATGCTGATTGAAACCGCCCTGATCGGATCATTCCGCCTGTCGTCAGGTGGCCCCAAGGCCCATGTGCAATCGCTTCCCGATCATCATGCGGTCTATGCCGCCATCAGCCACCGCGACCCGGAAGAAGCCCGTGCCACCATGCACAAACTTCTGCGCCGCACCATGCGCCAGCTCCGCCAGCAACTTGGCATGTCGGTCGATCACGACTGGGATCAGATCGGACTCTGAGTACATTCAGCAATGCTGTATACGCCAACGCAAAAAATATAATAATTTCATCATATACCAAGAACATCTTTGATGTTCTTAACCTGTCGTCTGGTCTCAATCCTAATCATTTTACATTTTGCAACTGAGTGATTCTCTCTTAGCTCAGAAGCAACCTGATGGCCGTACGCATTGCGAACGTTGATAATGCATTTCTCACCAGTGTTGATTCCCTCACTTAAAACCTTTCCCCTACCTGCATGCTCAACATTATGCCGGAGCATCTCACGTAAAACTTTACTTTTTGTGAAAGTATTCACACTCATTGGATTTTTAAGAATGTATTCTTTAATAGCTTCGTACTGTAAGTCTTTGGTCGCCTTATACACGCTGCCCAACTGTTTGTACTGATTTTCCATTCGTTCTTTGAATTCCTTAACGACTTTATCTCTTTTTCCCTCGGCAACAGCATCCCAAAGCCGCTCGTCAGATATTGCTTTAATGATACATGCATCAAGTTCGCTGACTTGGTCCATCAACAGACCTCGGACATGGTTTATCTTATGCTCTTCGTCATGCATTTCTTTTGCTATTGAAGACAATAGATTGTTCAGCTCATCCATAGGAACAGTGAAAACGCTCTTCCCAAAGACACCTGCCGCTTTAGCTGTTTCATCAAGCTGAGCGATAGCATTTTCACGCGACTCAGGATCACCAGCAGAGTAAAAAACAATTGGTCTGTATAAATTATGACTGTCGCGGATGAGGTTAATCACATCCCCACCATTGAACACTTCCCGACCAGAAATTGTCGGGCCAAAATGTAAATCCACAAGGATCATCTCGTAAGGACCGATGCCAGAATTGAATTTCAGAGCAATGTCGGCTACGATTCTATCTTTAAACTCGTCAGGAGTTTCCCGAGCCTTAATAGATGCATCGACATCTTCGTATGTTACTTGTATGCCAACGTCATCATTAAGGTCTTCAAATTCTTCTTTTACTCTTTTTAATCTTGAAAGGTTATCATCGATACAAAGTACTTTATATTGGAGCTTCATTTATCCCACCATATTTTCAGCGTTGCGCCAGCCCCATCGTTTGAGAAAATTTCTACTTGGCCCTGCCTATCTTCTACAATTTGACGAATTTGACTAAGTCCAATGCCTGCACCACGCCTGGTAGTACTAATGCCTTCTTTGAAGTAATCTTCTGATGTGTACCGATCACTAAGGCCATCACCATCATCAATGAACTCAACAATAAACTCACGCCCCTTATCAGAAGCTCTTATACTAATATTTTTTGCATTAGCTTTGCTGGCATTACTCAAAACATTGTCAACTAACATGCCAACCTCCAGAGGACTAAAGTTCAGCTGCAAATCGACATTATCTTCATTCTCAAAATTAATTGCGATCCCCCACGCAGCTCCATTTCGCCTCATGTCAGTTATATATTGCTCTATATATGAAAATATATTGTAATTAATAGTCTCACTCATCATATCAAAGTTTGCCTTTATTATGATTTGTGACAGTGTTCTAATCTTGTTCGCCTTAAAAAAAACGCTACGAATTACTTTTAGAGTTTCCTGATAACTCAATGGTTTCCCTTTTGATTCAGCCCTCAGAACATCCTCTAATTCATCACATAACTCACCATTCAAATTTCCAATTAGGTGCTGTAGATTTCTTACTCTTTGCGTGTCTGAAGTTAAGTGCGACTCAGCAAACAGTCGCCTTTTCTTCTCGACCTCTATTGTTTTCAAGTACTCCTTGTTTGTCTCCTCTTTCGCCTCCAGTGCAGCACTCTGTCGAATAACATATTTCTTGACGTCTTGCTTTTCGGTTGCAGTAAGCTCATAAACGGGCTTATTCGCAACCCTCTCCATTAGATCTTCAACAAAATATTGATATTCTGATACTTTTTCCTCTGCTATCTCTCGAATTTTTTCATAATCTATTTCAACCTTATTCAGGTTCTTATTCTTTTTGTGAGATTCAAGTACTGATTTTATTGCCTTCTCTATTTCTTCAAGCGAAAACTCACCACCTTTGGGTTTAACGCGGTCCCAATCTATTCCTTGAACCACATATTTCTCGAGTATTCCCAATACAGTAGACAAATAAGAGGTTCCAACATCGGACTGCTCTGGGGAAGTAAGCTGCTTAAAAGCATTATTGTTTTCCATACCTTCTCGACTGGAGACTGGCGCCAACAACCGCTTGGTATCGTATGCCTCAACTATCCCAAACAACTCACGTGTACCAAGAAACCTCATAGTTCCTTGAGCTTTACGTTGATTCAGTTGCAACCAATCGTCCTTTGGCTCACCATATGGCATCACGCGGAAACCGTTGTAGAAGAACATAATGGAAGCATAGTCAGCTGAGCTATACCCAGTTATACTCTTAAAAGAAACCTTACTACCCTGACTTAAATAGTGAATTTGCGCCCGAATATCCTCAAGATCTGTATAAGGGTTATCCTCTCTGAAACTACATATAACATCACCATAGTGATGTATCTCCGTGACGATTGACTTTCCCTTATCAACAATTGCAGAATGTATAGATATCGTTTTTTCATCTAAACGAAGAAGCAGCTTATTCTCGATCTTTTCATTAAAAACAAGTGAACCATCTTTATTCAGAAAATCATTCGATTTAAGAAAAACATCAAAAGTTCTTTTTGGATCAATAATAAACCTCTCAAGTTCTTTTTTGAGTCTATCTAAATCTAATTTACTCCACACCTCCCTCAAATCTCTAATAATCAAGCAGGTGCCATTTTCAAATGAACTTATCCCGGTCTTACTCTCAAAATCTTTAGCAGAAATCACTTTTGGATTAAATTTAACTGAGGATATCTCTTTATCACGATCATCGACTTCAAAGGCTGACCAATTAACGTTCAAATGAATCAAATCGCCATTGGACTTCTTTGTATATAAGTCCAATATACGACCTAATCGATCACATGAAAAACGACCAATACCCTTATCACCAGCAAATCCGCCTTGATCTCTTTTTTCCGAATATGCGATATTCAGCCACTTGTTAACAATATCATCAAGATCCATGCCTAAGCCGAAATCTTGAACGATTATTTGCGATTCTTTGCTAACAATATTTGCATCCAGAAACTCAATCCGGACATTTTTTGACTTTGCATCACGAGAGTTTTTTATAAGTTCAATAAGAGCGATATTGCTATTATTGATCAGACCTTGCCCAATGATGTCTTTCAGGCGAATATTTGCTCGAAAACTTGGCTGGGTCTTATTCATATTGAGCACTCAACTTTTGTAACGCTACTCCCAAGGCCTCAGCCATCAAAGGTGGAACTGCATTACCCACCTGAGTGTATCTGGGGCACTCTTGCTTCCTCCGATTACCACCTGTTGTATATTTACCTTTGAATACAAACCAATCGGGAAAAGACTGGAGCCTAGCGTTCTCCCGGACTGTCAAAATACGTGGCTCTTCGTAATGCAGCATATCGTCTGGCAATGTGGTAACGGTCCGAGCCATTTGATCTGGATGCAGAACTATGAAGCATTGTTTCTTCATAGAATATTTTTGCCTCGCTTCTTCAGGAATGGATTTTCCCTTAGGGCACGTAGCTAAGATATATTCAAACTTTTCAAGAGTAGATTCTCTATGATTAGCTAATCTCAAGCTATTTGGTATGTAGTCGTTTGGGACACCCAGTCTCATAAGCTTTTGATAACCAGAAAGACACTCAGGCTGAACGTACTGTATTTGTTTGAAGCCGTTTGAGTCCGGACAGTCGATGAGGTTCTTTTTTAATGTCGACAAATCGCTGATCGCTTCAGAAACCGATGTTTGATGCCCGTTTAAGCACCGCTTTTCTCTAAATGCGGGAATTAAGGCCTCAAGCAATTCGAATGGTGCAACTTCAAGCTGAGAAATATCATTTCGCACAGCTATCATTATAAACCTAGCACGAGGCTGCGGCACACCAAACGTTGACGCATGTATCATCCTAGAGTGTACGGTGTAGCCCCCTTCCGGCAAACCTTCCAACCTTTCTTTAACTAACATTGAGTAGGGTTTTTTCTTTCCCTTGAATGCCGTTTGAAAGCCTCGAACATTTTCCAGAAGTAGGAAACGAGGTCGAACAATCCTCACCAACTTGATATATTCTCTTGTTAATGTGTTTCGTGGATCATTCGGATCCCTAAGTCCTGCCATTGAAAATCCTTGGCAAGGAGGTCCCCCAGCGATCAAATCCACGGCCCCTCTCAACCCTTCCAGCTTTCCTGCATACTTTCTTAACAAAGTACCAGTTGTCATGGCCTTTTGCGGCAACCATTCAGGCCATTGAAAACTTTGCTTATTTCGATTTCCGCAAAGGTTGTACGCCAACGTTGCAAAAGCATCTTCTGATTTTTCTATTGCAAACAAGCCTTTCCAACCAGCCGTCATTAGCCCTAAAGAAAGGCCCCCACACCCGGCAAATAAATCAATAAAATTCTGCTCTCTCATAGGTTGCAAAAAATCCTAAACTACAAAATATGCGCGTCAACAATAATGAAAACAGCTCCATTTTCATACTGCATATTTTTTGAATAGGACATTTAAGTTAGCCAACCATTCTTCCCCTTTTGCGTTTTCCAGCAATGTCGAACTGCAGGATCACTTTGCAAAAAGCGCTCGTGCTCCACTACACTAAGTTGCAGTTTCCTTTCAAAGTCTCTGCGTCATCAATCACGTTGCCCCTGCTCGCATGCCCGAGAACGACCTTGTGATCAGGCGTTGCAGGACGATAAAGCCAAACAGCAATGCCCCGATCATGATCTTGGTCCACCAGCTGTTAAGCGATCCGTCAAAGGCAACCAGGGTCTGGATCACGCCCATGATGATCCCGCCAAAGAACGTGCCCATCACAAAGCCCATGCCCCCGGTCAAAAGCGTTCCGCCAATCACCACGGCGGCAATCGCATCAAGTTCCACCCCGACCGCGGCCAGCGGATAGGCCGATGCGGTATAGAAGGCAAAGACCACACCCGAAAGCGCACTGAAAAAGCCTGACAGGGTATAGACGCGAATGATCGTGCCATGCACCGGAATGCCCAGAAGTTCTGCCGAATGACGATCCCCGCCAATCGCATAGACATTGCGCCCGAAACGCGTGTAATGGGCAATCACCACCCCGCCGATCACAGTCGCCAGCATGAGCAACGCCGATGCCGTCAGCCAGCCGCGTCCGGGCAGCGGCACTTTGAACCCGCTAAAGGCTGCGACAAACGGATGATCAATCGGAACGGAATCCAGATTGATCAGGAAACACACACCGCGCAAAAAGAACATGCCGGCAAGCGTGATGATAAAGGGCTGAATATCAAACTTGGCAATGATTACGCCCATGAAAGCCCCGAATGCCGCCCCGACAATCAACGATATCAAGGCCGCCATTAACGGATGCATGCCAAACCCGGTAACAAGTTCGGCCATCAGGACCCCGATAAAGGCAATCATCGATCCAACCGACAAATCAATCCCGCCCGAAAGGATGACAAATGTCATGCCCACGGCCGTAATGATCAAAAATGCATTATCGGTCAGAAGCGCGCCCAGAACGTAAGTATCGGAAAAGGCGCGATGTTCAAAAATCCCGTAACCATACAGCAATGCCAGAACCGCAAGCGTTGCAAGGATCGGGTAAAAACGTTCATTAATTTTCATCGGCTTTTCCCCGCTTCATGCGATCCATCGCCTGCCCGACCAGCTGGCGGGATTTCGGTGCCTGCACCAGAAGAACAATCATCACCACGGCCGCCTTGACGATCAGGGTATATTGCGACGGCAACCCCGAAAGAAGAATACCGGTACTCAGCGCCTGAATGATCAGAACGCCAATCACTGTCATGCCAATAAAGAACCGCCCGCCCATCAGGGATGCGCCGCCGATCACGACCGCCAGGATCGCATCAAGCTCAAGCCACAGCCCGGCATTATTGGCATCTGCCCCGCGAATATCAGCCGCAATAATGATCCCGGCAAAGGCCGAACACAGCCCTGATGCCCCATAAGCCATCAGCTTGATGCCGCGTGCATCAATCCCGGCCACCCGGCTGGCGCGCGCATTGCCACCCACAGATTCCACGAACAGGCCAAGGGCGGTTTTGCGCATCACGAAAAAGATTGCCGCAATCACCGCCGCAGCAATGATCACCCGCCATGGAATGCCGAGCAAATAGCCGCTGCCGATCGCCTCAAAGAACGCGCCATGGAATGTCACGATCTGCCCATCGGTGATCATTTGCGCGATCCCGCGCCCGGCCACCATCAGGATCAGGGTCGCAATGATCGGCTGAATATCAAGGAACGCCACCAATATGCCATTCCAAAGGCCACATAAAATCCCGGCACCAAGGGCGGCCAGAATGATCACCGCAGGATGAAGAGCGGTATCGCGGATCAGCACCGCCATGACGGCACCCGAAATGGCAATGATCGAACCAACCGACAAATCAATGCCGCGCGTGCCGATCACAATCGCCATGCCCACGGCAACAAGGGCCGTCGATGCGCCGCGATGGACAACATCGACCAGCGATCCGTAAAGATGCCCGTCAACAATGCGAATATTGAAAAAGTCCGGCGAAATGATCCCGATGCCCAGCACGATCAGAACCAGTGCCGCGACCGGGCCAAACCACGGCCGGCTTATCAAAGAAGATGCAGACATGGTGCTGCTTTCCCGTAATTTCTTTTTGTCTTGCAAACTGGTCATCGTGCAATCGCCTCGATGATCCGGGTTTGGGTGATTTCCGCCCCCACCAGTTCGGATACCTTTTCGCGATCACGCATCACCGCAACCCGGTCGGCAAAGGCAACGATTTCTTCAAGCTCGCTTGATGCCACAAGCAACGCCAATCCTTCGTCACACAGTTCCTTGATCAGTTTGATGATGTCGGCATGGGCACCGACATCAATGCCGCGTGTCGGTTCATCAAGGATCAGCAGGATCGGCTTGGACACCAGCCAGCGCGCCAGAATGACCTTTTGCTGATTACCGCCACTCAGTTGCCCGACCGGCTTTTCACTGTCCGGTGTTGCGATACCAAGGGCCCTGATCATGTCATCGGCAAATTGCTGTTGCTCGGTCCGAGGGATCGGGCGCAGCCATCCGCGCCGCCCCTGAAGGGCCAGGACGATGTTTTCGCGCACACTCAATTCCGCAACAATGCCGTCCTGTTTGCGGTCTTCGGGACAAAGCCCAAATCCCGACCGGATGGCATGGCGCGGGGAGCGCAGCATCACCGGTTCCCCATCCAGAAACACAAGACCGCTATCAGCCTTTTGACTGCCAAATATCAGTTCGGAAAGCTCTGTCCGCCCGGATCCCAAAAGCCCCGCCAAACCAACAATCTCGCCCGCATTCAGATCAAGCGACACTGGCTCCAGCACCCGTTTCTTGCCAAGATTTTTGACCTGAATGCTGCGCTTTGGCCCGGCATAGCTGCCCTCGTCCTGATGGCGGTGCGCACTGACTTCGGCCAGTTCACGGCCCAGCATATGATTGATCAGATCAATCTGCGGCAGGTCCCCGGTCACAAAGGTGCCGACAAGCCGCCCGTTGCGCAAAACCGTAATCCGGTCAGTTACGGCATAAACCTGATCCAGGAAATGGGTAACAAAAACAATGCCCAGCCCCTTGTCGCGCAAGTCACGCATGATACGAAAAAGAGTCTGGATTTCATCACCGTCAAGCGACGCGGTCGGTTCATCCAGGATCAAAACCCGGGCATCGAGCGCAACCGCGCGCGCAATCGCCACCAACTGCTGGATCGCCACCGAATAGGACCCCAGCGGCCGGTTGACATCAATATCAAGACCCAGCGTTTCAAGGGCGGCCTTGGCATCTGCCTCGGTCTTTTTCCATGAAATAAGGCCGAATTTCCGCGTCTGGCGTTCAAGCATCAGGTTCTCGGCCACCGACAGGGTCGGCACCAGATTGACTTCCTGATAGACAGTGGAAATTCCGAGCCCTTGTGCATCACCCGGATGCTGCGGATGGATTTCGATGCCATCGAGCATCACCGCCCCCGCATCACGCGGATGCACCCCGGTAATCACCTTGATCAGGGTGGATTTTCCCGCCCCGTTTTCTCCCAAAAGGGCATGAATTTCCCCACGTTTCAGGTCAAAATCGACATCCTGCAACGCCTTGACCCCGGGAAAGAATTTTCCCGCACCACGCACCGAAAGTACGGTGTCGCGTCCCCCGTCAGAAAGTGCGGCGTTTGACATGTTCCTCACCCTCTCCCTTTTTGTTCCTGATACGGCGCGACGCACCCCGGCCAAAGCCGAAGCACGTCACACCCGCTACCCAGCCACGCAACCGGCACCGTCACCCAGGGATCACGGTGCCGACTGACATGTTATTTGCTGCGCATTTTGTATTCTTCTGCTGCGGTATCAGGCAGGAAAAGCGGACCATTTGCCTTGATCCATTTCGGAACTTCCTGACCTGCCTTGGCGGCCTTGATCGCGTCAAAGGACGGCCCGCCCAGATGCGGGTTCAGCTCGATCGTGGCGTTGGTGTCGCCATCGGCCATCGCCTTGAAGATATCAGGCACCGCATCAATCGAAACGATGAGGATATCGGTGCCCGGTTTCAAACCGGCTTCCTTGATGGCCTGAACAGCACCAAGTGCCATGTCATCATTATGCGCGTAAACCGCACAGATATCCTTGCCGCCATTTTCGGCCTTCAGGAAGCTTTCCATCACTTCCTTGCCGCCCGAACGGGTAAAGTCGCCCGACTGCGACCGGATGATATTGATGCCCGGGAAGTTCGAAACAACCGATTCAAACCCGGCTTTGCGGTCATTGGCCGCAGATGATCCAACCGTGCCCTGCAATTCGACAACATCGCAAACCGCGTTGGTTTCCGCCGCAAGCCATGCAGCGGCAAGCGCGCCTTCAACCACAAAGTCCGATGCCACCTTGGTCAGATACAGGTCTTCGCTGGCGTCAACGCCGCGATCCACCAGCACCACCGGAATACCGGCATCTTTTGCTTCTTTCAGGACCTGATCCCAGCCGGTTTCAACAACCGGGGCCAGAAGAATGCCGTCAACGCCCTGTGCGATGAAAGAACGGACAGCCTTGATCTGGTTTTCCTGTTTTTGCTGCGCATCGGAGAATTTGAGATCAATACCGCGTTTTTCAGCCTCGGCCTTGATCGATGCGGTTTCAGACGTCCGCCAGCCACTTTCAGACCCGATCTGCGAAAAGCCGATCATCATTTCAGCCTGTGCCGCAAATGAAAGACCAAGCGCAACGCCAAGTGCCGCAGTTGACACTGCAAGCTTTTTGAATTTCACCACGATTTCCTCCCTAAGTGTGGTTTTATTGCTTAAAAGCCATATAGTATTACAATATGATTTGTTAACGCTCAACCATATAGTGATTGCGATCCGCCACCTATCGCCTATAACGATCAAAAGCATCGGATAAACCGAGAAAAATCAAAGATTACGGGAGACCAGAATGCCCAAAAGCCACCAACCATCAGACATGGCAGAACCATCCTCGGAAACCTGTAATTCGGGTGAAAATGCCCCGCGTGTGGAGCTGCGCACGTCGCAGATTCGCCTTACGGTTTCTGCGCTTGGCGCGCGCATTTGCGCCCTTGATTTGTATGAGGATTCAGATTCCAGCGGCACAAACATCGCCATCGGCCTTGCAAATGATGCGGCCTATCTGGCACAGGACAGCTATATCGGGGCTGTTTGCGGCCGTTACGCCAACCGGATCGAAAAGGCCCGCTATACCGACCCAGAAGGCCATGACGTAACGCTTTCCGCCAACGAGGGTGAAACCCACCTTCATGGCGGCAAGGACGGGTTTGACCGGCGGGTCTGGGATATTGCCGATCAGTCGGAAACAATCGTGACGTTCAAGCTGACCTCACCTGACGGGGATCAGGGGTACCCGGGCACGCTGAATGCGACGGCAACATATTCGATTGTCGGGGAAAACCGCGTGCGCCTTGATATTTCGGCAACCTGCGATGCGCCCTGCCCGGTCAATATGACCAGCCATGCCTATTGGAACCTGACGGGTAAATTTGATCAATCGGCGGCCGATCATGTCCTGAAAATCACGGCCAATCATTGGCTTCCGGTCGATGAAAAACTGATCCCGCTTGCCGATAAACGCGACGTGACCGGTACCGGCTATGACTTCCGAAGCCCGGCCCGGATATCAGACATGCTGCCGCGCGCGACACAGGGCTTTGACCATAATTTCTGCCTGACCGGGGATCGCGGCGCCTTGCGCCATATCGCGACCCTTTCCGATCCGGACAGCGGCCGTTCGATCGAACTGTGCTCAACCGAGGCCGGCTTGCAATTCTATCTTTCCCAACATTTTACCGACGCCATGAAATCGGCAACCGGCGTGCCCCTGCACACATCCGCCGGCATCGCACTGGAACCGCAAACATGGCCCAACAGCCCCAACCGCCCGGACTTCCCAAGCCCTTGGCTAAAGCCCGGCGAAACTTACCAGCATGTGATTGAGTGGGAGTTTTCATGAACGAAAAAGCCCCGCATTTACGGGGCTTTTTTGACTAAAGAGGTACAAGCTTGCGGCTACCAACCGCCGCCGCCGCCACCTCCTCCGCCGCCGCCAGAAAAGCCACCTCCCCCCGAAAGTCCGCCGCCTGGCATATTAGCCGACGCAATACCGGCCGTGGAAGCGACCGGCGCACCATAGCTGACCGCACTGGCACTCAGGTAATTGCCACTCCGATGACCGAATGTTCCGAGGCCGTGCCAGCCATGTTTGGGGTCGTTATACCACACCGGCTTATAGGTCTTGATGCTATCGCCTCCTTGAGGCGCCACCTTGGCCAGAGCGTTTTCGAACCGAGATGACCAAATGTCTTCGACTTCAAGCGCCATTGCGTATGGCAGATGAAACTCAAAAAGCTCGATCAGGTCTTGTGCGTTCAGACTTTTGAAATTAAGGCGCGTTTCTTCTGCAACAGAAAGATAACGCCGATACCCAAGAATCTGCGCATATAACTCATTGAACTCTTTAGTGGGAACTTCAAGCCAACCATAACACAGGCAGCAAATGGCAATGGCGATGAAAGCAATAATGATCGGGATCGGCGAGACAAATCCAATCGCCAAATAGCCGATGACAAATACGGGCGCGGCAAACCCGATACATGTAAGCACAAACCCGAAATATTGCCCCAGTCCGATAGCACCACGCCGACGTAGCTTTTTCCACTGCGCCTGAAGCAGATTAAAGATCAAATTTGCCCCAATCACGAACACAACGCTGATGGTCGCACTTGCGACAAGACTTTCCGCCCCGTGCGCCCCGACCAACGGGTCAAGCAGGGTCGTTGCCAAAACTGCCAGAACAGCAATGATACATCCAATTTTCCAAGCACCGCGATTGTGTTTGATATATTTCTCGCGGTGCTGTCGATCAAAAGCCACACCGATGCTGACACGCGCATCATAGAGGTTCTCGTTATACCCATCCCCAATAGCTGCGTAGTTGTTGCCGTCTTGGGGCAACAGTCTTTCAAGTACAGCAACCTCATCATCCGATAGCCCGCCGTTATCAACAGGCAAGCGTTTCAGGATATAGGTGTCCTGGTGTGTTACCTCGATCGTCAGCTTCTTTTTCACCGCAAGGCTTGTCAGGATTACCGCAAAGGCGCGGGTTACAAACCCATCATCGCTATTTCCCCTGCGCCAAAGAAACCCGATCTCAGCAGCAGACAGCCCTTCTGGCGGCTTAAAAAGCGGGATTACCGTTTTAATCGCCGGATCCCGACCAAACCGGTTCCAACTCCACCACAAATAACCAACCAATAGTACCGTCAGGGCAAAGCCACTCAGGATACCTTTATTATCTAGAACAAAGTCTTGTGCGCGCTCAAGCCTGTCAGACGGCTTCACGAAACCGCTGGGCCAGGAAACAGCAATTGTCAGCCCCTCATAGGGGTTCAAGCGCCCAAATGTCTTGGCCTCGATCGTATTCCCGCTTTCTGAAATGATATCGAAATTTGTACCCTGTTCGCCGGTCTTGCCTGTATAAACCGCAAGGCTCTCTGAGCGTGCGCCATCGGGCAAATGTACAGTTACCCGCGCATGGTCGATCCAGAACCGCCAACCGTTTCCGGTGACATTCCAGTAAAGTTCATCAATGCCAGAACCAAAGGTAATCTGATCGGACATCGAATAGGTAATTTCATAGACATGATCCCCCAAAACCAAATGACGGTCGGGGTTGCCAATTCTTATCCGAACATAAGAACCGAAATCGCGAACCACGAACGGCTCTGGTTTTCCATCGCGAAGAACCGAGTTCACCGTAATATTGCCTTGCTCGTAAAAGCCGAGAATACTTGTCCGAACATAGGGGATATCGCGAAAGATACCTCGTTGTATGTCCCTGCCATAGGCAAACACAGAAATGCGTTCACGCACAGTGATATCACCTGTCGTTCCAACACGGATGTCAGATGAAAAGTCGGTAATCCGCTCTGTCAGGTTAGGGCGCGCGGCGGCATCAATCCCCCCGCACAGCGCGACAGAAAACAGAAAAGCGCATATCGCGACCAGTTTTCCAGAAACCTGAAGGTAACGAGCAACAGGAACCCGCCATTTCTGTCCCATCAGGAGAACTTTACTTCTGTCACCTGACGGTCAATCGCGTGCTCAACCTCGTAATACTCTTCCTCGGCAAAGCCGAACATGCCAGCAACGATGTTGCTGGGAAAAGATTTCACCGCAACATTCAGGTCCCGAACCGTTCCATTGTAGTATCTGCGTGCCATCTGAATTTGATTTTCCAGCTCGCCAAGCGATACTTGCAATTCACGAAATGTCTTATCTGCTTGCAGTTCGGGATAATCTTCCGAGACAGCAAAGATACGCATCAAAGCGTTTGAAAGCTGCCCTTCAAGCTCCTGGCGCCTTGCAGGATTTTCTTCTGCCGCTGCCGTTTTTGCGCGAAGCTCGGTAACCTCTGCAAAAAGCTTTTTTTCGTGATCAGCATAGCCCTTTACCGTCTCGACCAGATTAGGGATCAGGTTGCTGCGCCGCTTGAGCTGCACATCAATCCCGCTCCAACCTTCCTTTGCTGATTGGCGCTTCAAAACCAGACGGTTGTAAATACCGACCCCGTAGACAAAGGCAATGACAACCAGAACGACAAGGCCGCCCAGAATCAATTCAACACTGCTCATGGATTTCCCATCCGTTATTTTTGTTTGGCATCACCATAAAGCGGTGATGCTTTTCAAAATTTACCGGATCAAACCACAAAATCAACTTAATCAGCGATAAAAGACCGTCAGGATCACAACTCAAAATATGCAAATCAGATGGCGGCCACGGTTCCATCCGCACGCGGATCCGTTGCACCTTCCATAACCCCGTTCGAACGCAACCGGATGCCGCCGGCATGGCCCATCATGTCTTCATAGGGGCCAACGATCTCGACCGCGTGGCCTGCTGATTTGAGCTGATCAATCAGGGCCGGATCAAAGCGGTTTTCAAGTTTAAGCGTGGTGGTTTCATCGCCCCAGGTCTTGCCAAGCAACCAGCGCGGCGCGGTGATTGCCTCCTGCAAATCCTGACCAAACAGGACATTGCGGGTAAAGACCGCCGACTGGGTTTGCGGCTGGCCCTCGCCGCCCATGGTGCCATAAGTCAGAACCGATCCGTCATTGAGCCTTGCCATCGCCGGGTTGAGCGTATGGAACGGCAAGCGCCCCGGTCCAAGCTGATTTGGACCGTCATGAAGCGTAAAGCTGGCCCCGCGGTTCTGCCACAAAACGCCGGTTTCCGACACCACGATGCCCGATCCGAATTCCCAGAAAATGCTTTGGATATAGCTGACCGCAACACCGTTGGCATCAACCGCCCCCATCCAGATGGTATCGCCGGGCTTGGCGACATGTGGCCAGGGCTGCGCGGTTTGCATGCTGATTTTTGCAGCTTCCTGCGCAAGGTTTTCATCCGAAAGCAACGCCATCGGATCAATGGTCATGCGGTCGGGATCGCCAACATGATTGTTGCGGGCGATAAAGGCGCGCTTGGTCGTTTCAATCAGTCCATGGACATGATCAAATCCGTCACCGGCCTTCACCCCCAGCCGGTCAAAAAGACCAAGGATCATAAGCGATGCCACCCCCTGGGTCGGTGGCACCATGTTAAAGACCGTGCCGGCCGACAGCCTGACCGAAAGCGGCGTCATGACCTTGGCGTGGTAGCTTTCCAGATCGGCAAGCGCGATCGGGCTGCCGGCGGCAGCAAGACCATTGGCATTGCTGCGCGCAATGTCGCCGCGATAAAAATCATCCAGCCCGACCGTGCCAAGATGCTCAAGCGTCGCGCCAAGGGCTGGTTGCTTCAACACATCGCCAATCGCGGGAATACCATTGGCGGCATAGGTCTCGACAAAGCCCGGAACGTCTTTGAGCTCCGCCATTTTGGTTGAGGTCAGCTCGACCTGCGATTTCGTGACCGGCACCCCGGCCCGGGCGTGATGCACCGCATCGGCAAGCAACCGTTCAAGCGGAACTTTCCCGCCGATCCCTGTGGCAATATCAGCAGCCTTGATCCAGCCACCAATCGCCCCGGCAACCGTCAACGCCGCCAGCGGCCCGCGCGACGGGATCGCGGCATGGCCTTGCTGACGATAGAAATCGGGGGTCGCAGCCCCCGCCGCGCCGCCGCAAGCCCGAATGGCAACCGGGTCCTTGCCCGACTCGGCAATCAGCCAGAACCCGTCGCCCCCGATCGCATTCATATGCGGATAGACAACCGCAATGGTGGCGGCCGCGGCAATCATTGCCTCGACCGCATTGCCGCCATCGCGCAGGATATCGCGCCCGGCCTGGGCTGCCAGATGATGGGGGGCCGTAACCATGCCACCAAGTGCGGTTCTTGAACGTAACATCGTAATCCGGCCTCCCTGCCGTAATGCTTGCGGTCATGCTGCGTGCTTTTCGCACATTGTCCGGTGATTTCTTCTTAGCGCCGTTTTTCCAGAACGGCGCCCGGCTTTTCACATCGTAGAAAGAAATCCTACCAGCCGATCAGATCAGGCAACCAGCTTGTCAGTTCCGGGAAAATGAACAGCAGGATCAGGGCCAGTGCCTGGATACCGATAAACGGTATCACACCGCGATAGATATCAACTGTCGAAACCGACGGCGGTGCCACCCCCTTAAGGAAGAACAGCGCCCAGCCAAAAGGCGGTGTCAGGAAGCTGGTCTGCAAATTCATCGCCACCAGAATGGCAAGCCAGGCCATGTCGATGCCGCTATTGTGGAATACCGGCAAGAACATCGGAAGCGCGATATAGGAAATCTCGATCCATTCAAGAAAGAAGCCCAGAACAAAGATCACGCCCATCATGAACAGAAGGTTGCCCATATCGCCGCCCGGCACCCATTCAAACATCGCATGAACAAGCCCCTCGCCACCAAGCCCGCGGAAGGCCAGACCGAATGGCTGCGCACAGATCAGGATAAAGAACACCATTGCACTGGTAATCAGCGTGTCATGCAAAACATCGCGCATGACGCCAAGGCTGAGACGCCGGGTAAAAAGCGCAAGAAGCAACGCGCCGAGCGCCCCCATCGATGCTGCCTCGGTCGGGGCGGCAATCCCGCCAACGATTGACCCAAGCACAGCAAAAACCAGCGCCAGCGGCGGCAGAACCACCTTGACGATCTTGATCAGCAGGTCGCGCGAACTGAGCGCGTCGCGTTCATCCTGCGGAATGGCTGGCACCATTTCAGGCTTGAAGATCCCCAAAAGGACAAGATAAAGCCCAAGCATCCCCGCCAGGATCAGTCCCGGCACCATGGCCGCGGCAAACAGGGTCCCGACAGATTCACCCAGAATATCAGCCAAAAGGATCAGCACCAGACTGGGCGGAATGATCTGCCCAAGGGTGCCCGATGCACAGATCACCCCGCTTGCAACGCCCTTGTCATAGCCGCGATTGATCAGCGGCTGGAGCGACAGCAAACCCACCGTCACAACCGTCGCCCCGACCACGCCCGACGATGCGCCCATCAGAACCCCGACAATAACAATCGCAAGCCCCATGCCGCCCTTGAGCCGCCCCATGGCATGACCGATCACATCAATCAGTTCCTCGGCCAGTTTCGACTTTTCAAGCATCACCCCCATAAAGATAAAAAGCGGCAAGGCCAGAAGCGTATAATTGGTCACAACCCCGTAAACACGCGCAGGCAACAGATTGAACAGGCCGGTTCCAAAACCCATAATTCCAAAGGCAAATCCCGAAATCGCAAGCGAGATCGCCACCGGCACACCAAGCACGAGGAAGCCAAAGAAGCCCCCGACCATGCCGATGGCCAGCCATTCATTTCCGGTCATGTCTGATTAGTCTCCTGCGCCGCTTTGTGGTATTGCGGCGGATGTCTCATAGGTGGGAACGCCGCTTTCGGCTCGTATCTGTCGATAATTGATCATTGCCTGTGACACGGCCTGCACCAGCAAAAGCCCGAAGCCGACGGGAATGAATGCCTTAAGCAGGAAGCGATATGGCAAGCCACCCGGATCGGGGGAACCTTCGCCCATCATGATGGATTGTTCGACATAGGGGATCGAAAACCAGATCAATGCCGCGCCAAGAATTGCCATCAGAACAGCCGAAAACAGGTCAATGACCGCCCGGGCCCGCGGGCCCAGACGTTCATAGAGAAAATCGACCCGCACATGACCACCATGACGCATGCCATACGCCATGCCCATCAATGCAATCGGCGAGACCAGATGCCATTCTAGCTCCTGCATCGCGACACTTCCCGAATTCAAAAGATAGCGCAGCAACACATTGCCGCCGACCACCAGAACAAGGGCCAAACCACTAATGGCAGCCCCCCATCCGGCAATATCGACAATCAGGCCAAGGACACGGTCAAAAAGCGGTTCGGTACGGGTCGTCGTCATGTCAGCTCATCCCGTCTTTGGATGAAATGATCCCGTGATAGGGTTTTTCACTGACGGCCGCCCATTCGTGATGGTTGTCGCGGAACGCCATGAAGCTTTCATGGACCTTTTTGGTGATCGGGTCCTTGGCGGCTTCGGCTTCGAGGGTTTCCTTGGTGATGCCCTTAAGCTTGGTGACCACTTCATCAGGAAGGGTCTGGGCGGTCACGCCAAAGTTTTCGACCAGATCACGCAGGGCAGCTGCGTTATTGGCTTCGCACCAGGAATGGCTGTCAAGGTTGCAGGCTTGGGCGGCGTTCTTGACAATCGCCTGAAGGTCGGCCGGAAGGCTTTCCCAGGCTTTCTGGTTGATCAGAAGTTCGGTGACGTTGGACGGTTCGTGCCAGCCGGTGGTGTAATAGTATTTCGCGGCCTTCTGCAGACCCAGACGACGGTCCTGATAGGGGCCGACAAACTCGGCAGCATCAATCACACCACGTTCAAGGGCCGGGAAGATTTCCCCACCCGGAAGCAGTTTCACCTCAACACCGATCTGCTGGTACACTTTGCCTGCCAGACCCGGAATACGCATTTTCAGGCCCTTGAAATCATCAAGGCTTTCAATCGGTTCGCGGAACCAGCCGGTCATCTGAACACCGGTATTGCCCATCGGGAAGGCGACAAGACCATATGGCTTGTAAACTTCATGCCACAGATCAAGACCACCGGCATGATAAAGCCAGGCATTCATGCCCTGGAAGTTCAGGCCGAACGGAACCGTGGTGAAATACTGGGCGGCAAAGATCTTGCCGGCCCAGAAATAGGCATTGGCCGCATTCATTTCGACAGTGCCGGCCTGAACCGCGTCAAACCCTTCAAGGGCCGGGATCAGTTCGCCTGCGGCAAAATGCTGGATATTCAGGCGCCCGTTTGACATCTCGGTCACGCGTTTGCAGAAATCCTCCGGGCTGCCCGGACCGGTCACATAAAAAGGCGACCCGGGGCCATAGGCATTGGTCATTTTCCAGTTAAAGGTTTCCTGGGCACGCACGATATTTGGTGCCGCCACAACAGCTGCCCCCGCAGCTGCCGCACCGACTGCGGACTTTGTCAAAAAGTCGCGCCGTTTCACATTCGTCATTGATGTCTCCCTGATAGAGATAGCTATTTCTTTGAAACGTACTCTCAACGGAATGCATTCCGCATTGTGTATACATCTTGCAACCGTCGTGCCATTTTATATTTTTCAATGACTTATGTGATTTTCACCTCTCACCCAACAACAATTTATGTTTATTATTTAATCATTATCTTGCGCTGCATATATTTATTGCACATAAAATATGCAGCAAACCGGGTCGCGTAAAAGCAATCTTGCGCAACTCTTGGTATTCTTGGATTTGATGGCAAAATTGATGTATACATTCCTTAAAGGGAAACCGCATAAACCTCGTAAGAAGGGTTAAAACGCCATATGATCGAGCTTCGCCAAACGCTCAGCACCGCCTCCGACCAGCCGGATTCTGTCGGCATTGCCCAGCAATTGTGTCAGGCCCTTGAAGATGACATCGTGAAGGGCAAATTGCCGCCCGGGCAGCGCCTTGAAGAACCGCTTCTGGCAAAGCGTTTCGGCGTGTCACGCACCCCTGTCCGCGAGGCACTGCAACTTCTGACCGCAACCGAACTGGCCGAAAAGATCCCCAATCGCGGGGTCTATGTGTCGCTTGCCACCCCGGAACGGTTGACCGCAATGTTTGAAAGCATGGCCGAACTCGAAGGCATGTGCGGGCGCCTTGCCGCCAAACGCATGACCAGCGGCGAACGCCACAATCTTGAAAAAATCCATCACGACCTGGCACAGACCGTCCGCCATGGTGACAGCGACAATTATGAAACGCTGAACCGGGCCTTTCACAACGCGCTTTATCGCGGCACCCACAATGATGTTCTGGTCGATGTGACATTGTCGGTGCGCCGCCGGGTCGCGCCATTTCGCCGCGTACAGTTCCAAAGTCTGGCCCGGCTTGCCTCCTCGCACGAGGAACATCAGGGCATTGTCGATGCGATCCTGCGCGGCGACGTCAAGGCGGCCGAAGAATTGCTCTATGGGCATATCATGTCGGTTCATGACATCAGCCAGGATTATCTGGCCAGCCTGCGCACCGACAAGACAGCGGAAAAGCCATCCGATAAGGTCATTATCGCCAAATAACCATCAGCCTACCCCGGACTGCTTGCGCAAGCCCCGCCGATATCCGCCGGGTCCCTCCCCGAAACGGGCCTTGAAGCGCCGCGAAAAGGCCGGCATCGATTGATATCCGCAGCGCAGAGCGACCTCGTCCATCGACAGATTGGTGTCGCGCAACATGGTGCGTGCGCGGATCATGCGCCAATCCTGAAGATATTGCATCGGCGGCACGCCGACACATGCCCCGAACCGCACAACAAACCGGGTCCGCGACATCCCGGCATGACGGGCAAGGCTTTCGGCATTCCAGTCCTGTTCCGGATTGCGGTGCATGACCGTAAGGGCGCGACTGATCCGCGGATCGGCAAGCCCCGCCAAAACACCGGGCGGCAAATCATCCTTGCCCAGCTGCGATCCGAGAATTTCCAGAACCACGACCTCCATCAGGCGCGCAAGTGCTGCCTGCCAACCGGGACGGCGACTTGTGGCAAGATCGGTAATTGCCGCCAGAACCGCCCTATGGGGTGCCTCATAGGGTAGCTCATTGGGTGGCTGCTGGAGTGGCTCACGCCGATCCCCGCCACGCAACACCACATGATCATCAATCAGCGCCAGTCCCGGATGCCGGATGGCCTCGTCAAAGGTACAGAACCCGCATAACATCCGCATATCGGCATCCTGCCCGTGCGTTGGCTCTTGCGTTGGCCCGTCCATTTGTCCATGCATTTGCCCGTACATTTGCCTGGCCATCTTCTCGTCCACATCTCCGGGCGCCGGGTTGGGAACCTTTTTCCGGTTGCGCAAAATGCCGGTCTGCGGATCAAATCCGTGAGCCATCGCAGTGGCCAGATCGACCGGCATGACATTGGCCGGTCCTGTTTGCTGCTGTGCATCGGCAAGAATATGGGCTTTGCCATTTGGCACCAGAACAAGATCACCCAGCCCAAGATCAAGTGCCAGATCGCGATCCTCAAACAGCAATCGGCATCCGCCTGCCAGCACAAGGTGAAAGCGGATCCGCGCCCCTTCGGCCGGAACACGAACGCAAAACGCCCCCTGCATTTCGGCTGTGAAATAGAAATCCGAGCGCAGCCTTAAATTGCTGCATACATCACTCAAAACGTCTGGCCGCATGATTGCCCGTGTTTTTTGGAACGATCTGATAAATTTTTAACAGGTTATCGCAAAGACGACGGCAACGAAATCCTCAATGATCTCTCCATCGCCCCTGATGGCACGCACAAAATGGAATAAGATCAATGACACCGGAAACACTCGCCGCCCTGATCGGTTTTGCCTTTGTCATGTCCCTGTCACCCGGCCCCGGCAATTTCCTGTTGCTGGCTTCGGGTGCGAATTTTGGCATGGTTCGCACGGTCCCGCTGATCCTTGGCATCAGCTTCGGATTTCTGTCGATGGTCTTCATCGTCGGACTGGGGCTTGGGAAAGTCTTGACCAGATATCCGGTGATTGACGATATCTTGCGCCTGGTCTGTTTGGCCTACATCCTGTGGCTGGCCTTTCGCATTGCACGGATCAGATCATTTGGCAGCGCAGATCACCCCGCAGCCCGACCGGTCAGCTTTATCGAAGCCGCCACCCTGCAACTGGTCAATCCCAAGGCATGGACCGTCGCCCTTATCATCACGGTCACCTATATGTCACCGGATGGCGGGATTGCCGGACTGCTTGTCATGATCGGGATCTTTGCACTGGTCAATATTCCGACCATTTCAAGCTGGGCCCTGTTTGGTGCGGCCATGCGCAACTTTATCAGCCACGGCAACCGCACCCGGATTTTCAACATCATCATGGCACTGTTGCTGGTGGCCTCGATTGCCCCGCTTCTGATTTTCGCTAGGTAGGATACCTAGCGCAACATTGGCAGCCAGAACAACCACACAATCAGAAACGACAAAACCCTCGACCGGAAGGTCGAGGGTTTTTGAAATCGTGTGATATTAGGGAATATGATTTGCTGTATTTGGAAGGCCCGGCGGTGACCTACTCTCCCGTGCCTTAAGACAAAGTACCATCGGCGCAGGCTGGTTTCACTTCTGAGTTCGGGATGGGATCAGGTGGTTCCCGGCCGCTATGGCCAC